>Ga0316204_10002818_pt1 | contig 37552 bp, 30 predicted proteins | sample 6monrhotite_MG_2_FD_205661 | JGI IMG/M metagenome (GOLD analysis project Ga0316204, IMG submission 205661) | Microbial mat bacterial communities from mineral coupon in-situ incubated in ocean water Damariscotta River, Maine, United States -... | ecosystem: Environmental > Aquatic > Marine >... | reverse complement strand
CCATAGGGTAATTATATAAAAAACTCTTTTCTTTTACGACCGTTATTATTAAAGCATATAATACAACTACTCCACTCATGACATTAACAATACTGGTATTTGCAATAAAAAAAACATCCCTCGACTGCAACCATTGTTCGAAACCGAAAGTACACAACATGAATGAAAATGCTACAGCAGGTTTTTTTGTTGAAATAGCTAACGTTGCAGCAATAATTAATATATAGATAAATAAATACATTATAATTTTTTCAAATAATTCCAGATAAAAGTCACTTACTAACCAGACTTTTCATATAATTTAACGTCAACATAAAATTTGAGAATTGCGTAGTTACTAAGAATATAATATAGATAACTGCTAGCAGCATCGAACCAGCAAACAGCTGTAACAGTTTATCATCGAGAACATAAAAACTATTTACGCTCATGACTATATATAATGAACCAAGCCCAGAAAAAACTGAATAAACAATCACCTTTAATACTAAAGCATATTTCAATTTAAGAACACCTGCTATATACAACGCATAAAAAACACCATAACTAAATCGAAATAAACTAACAGCGATTGCAATAGCTAATAAACCGCCGATATACGCGCCAATTAATGCAGATAGAATAGTTCCAAACGCATCAATCACCATTAAATATGAAACTGTTTTCCATCTGGCTCTTGACTCAAGAATTGATTTACCTAATGGAACGAGAACAGTGGTTATTAAACTTAAAGACATTAACTGAACAACTGGAATTGCCTCATTCCATTTTCCTTGCCATATAAAATCTATAGGATAGGCCGCCAGAAAATACATCTCACAAGCCACAAGAGACATCACCATTAGCAATATAAACAGCATCTTCATATAAGCATCTGACTGTCTTTTGGGATCATTTTTTATTTTTGACATTACTGGCATAATGACTGATTGCATACCTTGAGAAATCACTATAGATATAGCTATTGTTACTTGAAAACCAAAAAAATATAACCCAACTATATCTTTACTCTCGAACAATCCTATTATTAAATAATCACCCTGCAAGGAAAGAGAAATCGCTATACCCGTAACAATCATCCAACGAGATCTATTTAATATTCTTTTAAATGCATACATTGAAAGTTTTTTTCTTTTCAATAATTTAAATTGAGTTTTATACTTTCCATATACCCCTTCGAACAACGCAACAATTAACAGGGGCAAGATAAAACTATTAACACCAAACCCCAAAACAGCTAAAAAAGCAGCTGATGAATGTCTTACTATTGATGAATACGCATCAAATCTGGCAACATCAGAAAATCGTAAATCTATTGATAACTTAGCACGATATAAAAGCCCTGCCGTCCCCATGGGTAAAGAAATAGCAATGATTATGAGCAGTAAATACAAAGCATTATCGTCATAAATAGCAACAACAAACGGGGATAACATCAGTATCAAAAACATTCCAAGAAAATTAAATAAAAATGCATATCTTGTGTATGTATTTATAGCTACTGAAAAACTATACTTTCCCCTTTGTATGATAAGTTGCTGTATTCCCCCGTTCCTTAAAGCTATAAAGATCACTGAACTGGAATATGCTAGCGCGTATAGAGCAAAGTCCTCAGCATTTAAATACCATCCAAGGACAATCAAAGACAAGAAACTACTTAGTTTAGCAACAACAGTGCCGATAGCTAACCATAACATTCCTGAAGTTGCTTGTTGCGCATAACTCATATGTACTAAACACTAAAACATTTAACATAACAATATTTGTAAATACACAAACATTTCATGATAAAACCTTTTTGTAAAGTTCAATATATTCTTTAGCTATAAGTGAAGCATCCCATTTTTTACTTGCATAATTAGAAATCTCAGATTGCAATTTATCTACATTCTCAATGGACTCAATAAATGATTTAATTTTTATCGATAGCGACTTATAGTCGCCATAATCAACTAACCCACCCCATTTATTATTTAACTGCGAAGGAATACCTCCTACAGAATAACCGAATACAGGAGTACCACAAGCCATAGCTTCTATCACAGTATTAGGGTAATTATCAGATTTAGATGTAATTACAAAAGCTTCTACAGCTGAATAACATATCGCCAACTCTTGTTTTGAAGCAACTTTGCCCAGATACTTGATGTTAGAATTGAGCTTTTTAGGTTCTACACCAACAACTATCCCCATAACACCTGTTTCATCAACTATCTTAGAAAAATCATCATAGCCTTTATTAAAATCATTACAGTTATGCGCAACGAACAAAATAGCTGTTTCATCATTTATATTCAATAATTTTTTAGCTTGTGATTTATTAAGAGGTCTAAACTGAGAAATATCGACAGGGTTAGGAATCACTTGAATTGAGTTATATGTAATTCCTCTTCTATTAACTATGTCCATCATCCAGTCAGATGGTGTAACAATATTTAAATTAGTCATTGAATCATATAATTTACTTTTAATATTATATTCAGAACCCGCAAAGTCCAATAATACTTTAGGATAATAATTCTTATGCTCACATGGATTACAGTCATTAAGCCAGCCTTCGCAGTTTAAAGCCACACCACAACGACCTGTTGCGCCCCACATGTCATGCCAAGTCCATATTACCGGTTTTTTTTTAAGTCCATTAAGTAATTTAACAAAATTTATATAATAACCGTGTAAATTATGGATATGAACAATATCAGCATCCCTAGACATTCTAAGCACTTGATTTGCCACACCAAAATCAAAAATACTTTGTGTTCCAAATAAACGAGTTTGAAGAATATTCAAATAGAAAGAGAAAGGTCTCTTAATACCGACGGTATATTTATCTATAAAATCATTTTCACAATGAACTAATCTAGCCTCTATACCAATAGAATGATCGTCTACAGCTTTAACCAAAGTAGCTGCCATTTTTGCTGCTCCACCTCGATTTTTCTCTGTATTAATCATTAAAACTTTCATTGACGTGATTCCATAACACGACAAGTCAATTGTATAAAATTATTAGCCATAGATTTTGTATTATATTTACTTCTAATGATAGATTTAGCATTCTCCGAAATTTTATTTACGCCTATATTGTTATTTAAAATATTTCGAACAATTTCAGACATTGAATTATAATTATTTTCTTCAAATAAAAAACCATTAACCCCATCCTCAAGAGCGTCAATTTCTGGCATTTGCATAGCAATATTATTATGCGTCACAACTGGTAAGCCATAACTCATTGAATGAATAAGGCTCAAACCAATAGAACCGGGATGTATTAACAACTTACTAGTAAGAAACCAAGGCGCCAACTTCTCCTGCTCATATTCTGATCCAAGAAAAATAACATTAGACTGTATATTCAATCTAATCGACAACTCTTTAAGTCTTTTTTCCTCATCACCATTCCCGATAATACACCAAATAAGAGCTGGATATTCAACCAGCAAGCTGGGTATACACTCCATAAACAGACTAAATTTATTCTTTTTATCTAACCTGGCACATGACAATACAACAAATTTGTCTATTAATTTATTTTCAGCCTGCCACTTTTCAAAACGTTCACCTGAATACATTTCAATAGCAGTATCAACATCATTTATATTTATACCATTATTCATCGCAGAAACAAAACGCGTTGCCGGATACCTTTTCTTATATTTTTCAGCTTCTGCATCAGTATACAAAAACACACCTTCGAACCTCTTCCACCAGAGCAATCTAACACGCTCAAGAAAAGAATTGGCACCCGCAGTGTGATATTGCCCCCAAATAATTATTTTCTTACCTAACAATAATAAAATTAACGAACAAATAACACTTGAAAAAACTCTAGGGTTACCATAAAAATATATCAGATCATATTTATTATAAAGATGAAATATAGGCAAAAACTGCCAGGAAAGTTTCTCTTTTTTAAGTCCTATTGATTTAATAATAGATGTATTCGATTTAAATTTATCATGAACTAAATTTAAATTCATTCCTGAAACACTATCTTGACAATATATATCCAACCTATCTCCATAATACTCCACCAGTCTTCTATACATATCCTCCCTATACTGAGGTATCACATTAGTAACTATTGCCACTTTGTAATTACTTATCATATGCCACCAGAATTTTTTTCCACATATTATACGCTTTCTCAGGAGTGTAATTCGACTGATATAATTTCTTAATATTATTTGAAATTACACGTAAATCTACTTCCCCTTTAAGCAAAGACTCTATTGAATGTACAAGTTGATTAAAATTTTCATTTGAAACAACAATCCCTGAATCACTATCACGCAGCATCACACCAATTTGCCCATCTTCATCCCCTATGAATATCATAGGCATTCCGATAGAAGCTAATCCATAAAACTTACTGGGTACTATCAAACCCTCTAATTCAGGACTTAATGAAATAAGATGAACATCAGGAACAGACAAACTCTGATTTAAAACACTTTTGTCTTGATAACCTTTAAAGTGTACATTTTCATAAGAATTTAGCACAGAAATTCTTTTAAGATCATCGTAGTATTTTCCACCTCCGATAAACAAGAACACTATATTCTTATTGTTACTATAATGATCAATCAGATTTTTAACAACCGTGTATTCATGAGCTCGACCAAAATTACCTGAGTAGCCGATGATAAACTTATCATTCAAACCCCACTCTTGAATGAGTTTATTCTCATTCTTCGGTACATATTTAGTATTCACATTAACGTTCCAATTGTGAATTACTTCAATTTTTTTACTATCAACACCGCCGCTTATAAGAAGTTCTGCCATTTTTTCGCCAATGACAACATTCTTGTCTGCCGCATGCAAAGAAATATCTTTAGCTTTTTTAAGAATCCTATACAGTAAAGATTCTTTACTAATAACTCCCAAAGCCCCAGCAACTTCTGGAAAAAGATCCTGGACCCAATTAATCAAATAACCTCTTTTAATTTTTGTAACAACATATGCAATAAATGAAATTATTGGCGGATCAGTTTTAACTACTACTAAATCATGTTTTTTCACCAAGAATAAGAGCTGGATAAAAGTTGATATATAAAACGTAATATAATCAAAAAACCTACCAATTAAGTTGCCGCGTCCGAAACTAGATGTCCATACACGATGTACAGATATATTTTCTATATTCTCTTGTTTTGAAAACAACCTATTTCTTTCATAGGAATGCCTGCCAGTAATAACATGAACTTCTAAATTAATTTCATCAGATATATTAAAAAGCAAGTCGGATAAAATCTGACTTGTCGCAGATTGGTCAGGATAAAAATATCTATTTATAAAGATAACTTTTTTCATTTATTCTTAGCACCATTCAAAAAAATATCTAGAATGCGCTCATCATCTTTATTTTTTTTTAAGAACATAAAATACCGAGCCTGGTCGAAATTTATCCCAAGTCCCTTCAGCATGGTATTTATAATTAAACAAAAATAAGCGACTCAATATAATGTCTAAGTAAACTAAAACACTTGAATTAAATAGAGGAATATTAAATCTACCACAAATAACTGCTAGAGGGGGGAATACGCAATAGGTTTTTTTAACTACTTCTAGGCCAGACTTCTCTAAAATATCATTAAAAACATCAAGAGGGATACCTCTTTCTCTTTTAGTTAAACCTGGTCGCTTACCACCCCAGCCTCCCATTGATGTAATAGGCTCCCTAATTAAAGCAGTCCCATTTGATGATAGACATCTTGTAATTTCTGAAATCACAAATGAAACATTCGGAATATGATGCAATACACCAAAACATGTAATCAAATCAAATTCATCATTATTAAATTTCATTTCGCCTGATATTTCAGGCATAACATATTCACAAGAAACTCCTTCTATATCAGTATTGGTAAACGCACCTGATGGCTCCAGTATTGTTATTTTTTTTGCAACTTTTAATATTGGTTTTAGCTCGTCTCCATACGCACTGCCAACGCCTAAAACCCTCTTTACCTCTTTCATTTTAAGAGAATTATAAGCGCAAATTTTATTTAACGAATGATAATCGTATTTATATGATTCTTTTTCCTTTGCGCCTAGCTCCGCATATCCCTCTTTTTCATCTTCAAACCATGATTCAATCTGTTTTAGATCAAAGTCATCACCATACAAATACTCTCCAGAATAATATTTATCCATAATTTTACCCTAATTCAAGTTTAACAACGTATTTCTTTATTATTACTTAAAAACCATTCATAAGTACTTGTGATGCCATCTACTAAACTGGTTTCAGCTTTCCAACCGGCCTCGTTCAGTTTAGAAACATCCATTAGTTTTCTCGGTGTTCCATCCGGCTTACTTGCATCAAATATCAGCTCACCGTCATAACCAACTACTGACTTTACACTTTCAGCCAGCTCTTTAATACTGACATCCTCACCAACACCTATATTGACAAAGTCAAATCCATTGTAATTTTCCATTAGATATACCGATGCGTCAGCCATGTCATCGACATGTAGAAATTCACGCCTGGGTGTACCAGATCCCCATACTTCAACTTCTGGTAATTTATTTATTTTTGCATCATGAAATTTTCTGATTAATGCAGGCATAACATGAGAATTTTCGAGATTAAAATTATCGCCCGGGCCATAAAGGTTAGTAGGCATTATAGATATAGCGTTAAACCCATATTGTTTCTTATATGCCTGACACATCTTAATACCTGCAATTTTAGCAATCGCATACCATTCGTTTGTTGGCTCTAACTCACCGGTCAACAGGTGCTCTTCTTTCATTGGTTGTGGTGCAAATTTTGGATAAATACATGATGAACCAAGAAACAACAATTTCCTGGTATCATTTCTATACGCACTATCAATTACATTTGTCTGAATTTGTAAGTTTTCGCGAATAAAATCTGCTGGATAGGTGTCATTGGCTAAAATTCCACCTACTTTAGCAGCCGCTAGGAATACATAATCAGGTTTCTCTTTTTCAAAAAACTGATCTACCTCTAGCTGACTCGTTAAATTAAGCTCCTTACTGGTACGCAATATAAAATTCGTAAACCCCTTATTTTTAAGGTTCCTGAGAATCGCACTACCAACAAGACCACGATGACCTGCAATATAGATCTTATCTTGTTTATTCATAATATCTATTCGTTCTAAAGCCTTCCTTTTCACAAAGTGAATCACGCTTAGCTATCATCAAGTCATGCTCCACCATTTCAGTAACCATTTCTTCCAAAGTTATTTTTGGAACCCAACCAAGTTTTTCTTTTGCTTTCGTAGGATCACCTAATAGTGTTTCAACCTCTGTTGGTCTGAAGTAACGTGGATCAACTTCTACTAAACAGTTTCCTGTAGCTTTGTCATATCCTTTCTCTTCTGCGCCTTCGCCTTTCCATTCCATTTCTATATCTACAGCTTTAGCAGCTTTATTAACAAAATCTCTTACAGAATATTGAACACCTGTAGCAATTACAAAATCTTCGGCATGATCTTGCTGCAACATTAACCATTGCATTTCAACATAGTCTTTTGCATGACCCCAGTCACGTTTTGCACTCATATTACCCAGGAAAAGTTTGTCTTGTAGCCCTAACTTAATACGTGCAAAGGCACGTGTAATCTTGCGCGTTACAAATGTTTCACCGCGTATAGGTGATTCATGATTAAATAAAATACCATTACATGCGTATAAGCCATATGCTTCACGATAGTTAACCGTTATCCAGTAAGCATAAAGTTTTGCAGCGGCATAAGGAGAACGAGGATAAAATGGAGTTTTTTCAGTTTGTGGAATCTCTTGAACTTCACCATATAACTCAGACGTTGAAGCCTGATAATATCTTGTTTTCTTTTCTAATCCCGAAATACGAATAGCATCTAATATTCTGAGCGCACCAATACCAACTGTATCAGCCGTATACTCAGGGCTTTCAAATGAAACAGCTACATGACTTTGTGCACCTAAGTTATATATTTCATCAGGCTCAATTTGCTGAATAATTCGTACAAGATTCATTGAGTCATTTAAGTCACCATAATGAAGAAAGAAACGTTGTTCCTTTTCATGAGGGTCCTGATATAAATGATCAATCCTGTCAGTATTAAAAGATGATGCTCTTCGTTTAATTCCGTGTACTTCATAACCCTTGTTCAATAAAAATTCAGCCAAATATGCGCCGTCTTGGCCAGTTATACCTGTTATTAGTGCTTTTTTTACCATTATTATTACCTTAACTCTTAATTATGTGCCTACTGATACACTTATTAATTTAATATTTTTTATATTTTTTTGATTTAATTATTCGTCTTATTTTGAAGAGTTTATTTCGACCTATATAATAAATCCCTTATATTTCAATAACTAATCATCTTACTATATCATTCTCAATTAAATTTACATTAGATTTAAAGACTAAATCAGTCATATTACATAATAAATCATTATAAATTTTAGATTCATTACCTGATCATGAATCCCTACCAAACAAATCTCTTGTAACCACTTTATCTTGAACATCTAAAATATCATCTGACAGTCTGTTAGCGACAATTACATCAGATATTTTTTTGAACTCATCAATGTTATTTATGACTTTTGATCTAAAGAATTCAGTTTCCTGTAAAACAGGCTCATAAATAACCACCTCAATACCTTTAGCTTTTATCCTTTTCATAATTCCCTGAATTGATGAAGCCCTGAAATTATCAGAGCCACTTTTCATTATTAACCGATAAATGCCAACTGTTTTAGGCCGCCTATCAATAATGGTACTAGCAATAAAGTCTTTACGCGTTGTATTAGAATCTACAATAGCCTGTATTAAATTACTTGGCACATCCTGATAGTTTGCTTTTAATTGCTTAGTATCTTTAGGTAAACAGTATCCACCATAACCAAATGACGGGTTATTGTAATGATCACCTATTCTTGGATCTAAACCCACGCCCTGTATTATTTGCTTTGTATCTAAACCATGCACTTGAGCATATGTATCAAGCTCATTAAAATAAGCTACACGCATAGCTAAATACGTATTTGAAAAAAGTTTAACCGCTTCTGCTTCTGTTGAGTCAGTATATAAAATATCTATATCATCTTTAATCGCACCTTGAGCCAATAAGCTTGCAAACTGCTGGGCTCTTTCAGAACGCTCCCCAACGATAATCCTGGAGGGATATAAGTTATCATGTAAAGCTTTTCCCTCTCGTAAAAATTCTGGCGAAAACAATATATTATTTAATTTTAATCGCTCTTTTATTTGATTTGTAAAACCAACTGGTACAGTTGATTTAATTATCATAACTGCAGCTGGATTTATTTCATTTACATCATTTATAACACTCTCAATCGAGCTTGTATTAAAATAATTATTTTCAACATCATAATCAGTAGGTGTAGCAATAATCACAAATTCTGCACCTTCATACGCTTCTTTCTTATCAAGAGTCGCTTTAAAATTTAGCTGCTTATTTTTTAAATACTCTTCAACCTCAGTATCTTCTATGGGTGATTTTTTTGCATTAAGCATATCCACTTTTTCAGAAATAACGTCTAATGCTATAACTTCATTGTGTTGCGCAAGTAATAATGCATTTGATAAGCCAACATAACCTGTGCCTGCTATAGTAATTTTCATTTTTAAACTCTTTATCCAATTTCCAGTTAATTAAAATTAATTTACTTTGTCTTCCCTACCATAAACATCGTCAAATCTAACAATATCATCTTCACCTAAATAACTGCCTGTTTGTACTTCAATTAATTCTAATGGAATTTTTCCTGTATTTTCAAGACGATGTTTTTCGCCTAAAGGTATATAAGTTGACTCATTTTCTGACATCAAAAACTCCTTATCACCACAAGTTACTCGAGCCGTACCTTGTACTATGATCCAGTGTTCTGCCCGATGATGATGAAGTTGTAGCGATAATCTTGCACCCACATTTACGGTTATTCTCTTAACCTGAAAACGAGAATCATAATCAATGCACTCATACGCGCCCCAGGGGCGATAAGCCTTATTATGTATAATAGCTTCATCTCTATTTGAAGCTTTCAATTTCTCAACAATATGTTTTACGTTTTGTGCTTTATCCCTATGAGCAACCAATACCGCATCGGCCGTTTCAACAACGACATGGTCATTTAAACCTACTGTTGTTACAAGCCTGCTATCTGCATGAATATATGAACCTTTGGTATCCTCCAGTACAACATCTCCATGTGTTACATTGCCATCAACATCTGAGTCCCCAACCGCCCATAGAGCCGACCAGGACCCAATATCATTCCACTCCATCTCCACAGGTATAACTGCTGCAGAGCTTGTCTTTTCCATAACCGCGTAATCAATTGAGTCAGATGGACATTTTTCAAAAACTTCTTTATTAAGACGTATAAAATCCATATCAACTGCTGCTGTACTCAATGACTCAATAGAGCTGTTATACATATCTTTATTATGAGAACTCAGTTCTTTCAAGTAAACTGAAGCTTTGAACATAAACATGCCACTATTCCAAAAAAAGTCGCCTTCAGATATATATTTTTCAGCAGTAACTGTATCTGGCTTTTCAACAAACCTGTCAACACTAAAGACACCCTCATTTGATAACTCAGGCCCTGATTTAATGTAACCGTAGCCCGTTTCCGGAGCATCAGGTACTATTCCAAATGTCACTAATTTATCATCCAAAGCAGCTAGATACCCTTTGTTCACAGCTGCATGAAATGCGTTTATATTGCCTATTACATGATCCGCAGGTAATACCAATAATACAGGATCATTTTCAGATTTTTGTGATTCAAGTGCTGATATCGCTACAGCTGGTGCTGTATTTCTACCAAATGGCTCAAGAATAATTGCAGATGGGTTAACATTAATTTCTCTCATTTGTTCAGCAATCGTAAACCTGTGCTCCTCGTTACAGACTATAATTGGTTCTGCCAATTCACTTATTCCTGACAACCGTGTTACGGTATCCTGGATCATTGTGTGATTTGAAACCATACTAAGCAACTGCTTCGGTCTCATAGCCCTGGATAATGGCCATAGTCTTGTGCCTGAACCACCTGAGAGTATCACTGGAATAATCATTATATATCCTTGTACGTTTCATTAATTTGAAAACATAATAATAAGATGTAATTATTATACTTTTTATTTTTTGATTTCAATTTATATAACCTTTTTCTATGAGATAAAGTGTAATTTTTTTCACACACTCTTCAGGTGATAAATTTGATGTATCAATTTTTATGTCGTAATTCAAAGGCTCTTCATAAGGAGCACTTATCCCTGTAAAATCTTTAATACTTCCTTGTCTTGCTTTCGCATACAGGCCTTTTTTGTCTCGCTTTTCGCAAACACTTAATGGTGTCGAAACATATACTTCAACGAATATCCCATGTTCTTCAATCTTTTCTCGAACAATTTGTCGAATATCCTGATAGGGTGAAATGAGAGCACATATAGCTACTTGCTTATTTTTAGTGATGTCTTTTGCCATATCAGCAACACGAGTTATATTTAATACCCTATCTTGCCTTGAATACCCTAACTGCTTAAAATTATCTTGCCGAATTTTATCTCCATCAAGCAATGTTACAAGATCTTTTCTATATTCTGAAAGTTGTTCAAATAGCAATTCAGATAAGGTCGATTTACCTGAACCTGAGAGGCCAGTAAAGAACACAGTCATACCTTCATTCATAGTACAAACTCAATATTACTATCATTACTTCTCATGATAGGATTTATACCATGTAACAAACTTTTCTATTCCTGTTTTTAGTGGTGTCGCTGGTTTAAAACCAACGGCATCAACAAGCGCATCAATATTTGCATATGTTGCAACCACATCACCATCCTGCATTCCCATCATACTCTTTTGTGCTTTTTTACCCACAGCATCTTCTATAGTCTTAATGAACTCCATTAACTCGACCGGTTCATTATTTCCAATATTGTAAACTCTATACGGAGCATAACTAGTAGCTGGGTCTGGAGATGATTTATCATAATTATCATTAGGTTCCGCAACCTTATCTATAACACGAACAACGCCTTCTACAATATCATCTATATATGTGAAATCCCTCTGCATCTTGCCTTCATTAAATACATTAATTGCTTCGTTACGTAAAATAGCACCTGCAAACAAAGAAGGTGACATATCAGGTCTACCCCAGGGCCCATATACCGTAAAAAAACGTAACCCTGTAGTAGGCAAATCATAAAGATGGCTATATGTATGAGCCATTAGCTCACCTGACTTTTTAGTTGCTGCATATAAACTTACAGGATGGTCTACATTATCGTGCACACTAAATGGCATATCTGTGTTAGAACCATATACACTAGAACTACTCGCATAAACAAGATGCTCTACTTTATTATGTCGACAACCCTCTAATATATTTGCAAAACCAACAAGATTGCTATCCACATAAGCTAATGGATTTTCTAATGAATATCGAACCCCAGCCTGGGCAGCTAAATTCATAACTCTATTAAATTTTTGCTCTTTAAACAGCTTTGCCATAGCATCTCTATCAGCCATATCCATTTTATAAAATGTAAACTTATCAAAATCTTTTAACTGGTCCAGTCGATCACGCTTTAACTGTACATCGTAGTAGTCATTTAAATTATCTATACCTACTACTTCATCACCTCTTTCTAGCAATCGCCTTGATAAGTGCATCCCAATAAAACCAGCGGCACCTGTTATTAATACTTTCATACACTCAACCTTGAATTATTTTATATAGATAAGAACAAAATTAAGTTCTTTATAATCATTTATCAAAATAGTTTAAAACATCTAATGCAAATGACAGTTTTTTGATTGTTTTGAAACATAGTTATCAGAAGCTCGATCATTGACAAAATGAGACTTTTTATAGCCATCAGAAATTATTAAACAACCTTTAAAAGGTGCGGCCAGAGGCTCACCTACAAACACCCCCTGCCCTGGCATTTTTACACTTTTCCAGTATGACTCAATAAGTGTTTCACCTGATAAATATTTTTGCATTACTATTCCAGGATTGGGAAATTTTTGACGATAATTACATGGTTCAACTACTGTTCCATAGGTACCTGTAACACCTGCATCAATCCATTTAACTATACTCATCTGGTTGCCCCCAAAAAGTTTACCTCCTGTAGAAGTTAAATGATCAGCAATTGCACCTGGAAAGTAGTTATTCGTCTCAATCCACCTAACTTTTTTTGTACCTGTAAAATAAAATAGAACATCAGGCTCATACTTAATTGCATCAGCCTTCAATATTTCAATATTTAACAAACTATCTAAGTACTTTTTAATATGGGGGTAATAACTAGATCGAACATTACGATCTTTATCACTGGTATCCATAAGATATGCACTACTCACTGGTCGACTATAGTCTGACTCAACACCAGCATCAATTAGCTGCTTAACTTTATCCAGACTTCCTCCAGATAACATCATAGATGGACGAAAACCATAATCATCGTAGGGCTTGTTACTAGAACTATTGAAGTATTCAACCGATTTAGTTAAGCTACAACCATCTGAACAATAATCATTATTGAAACCTAATGAGAACGCTGAGGTAATTGACATACAATCAACTCTCCATGGCTTCCTCCATGCCAGAACATATGCCTGTATTTTATTAGCGACCTTTTCTTCAAGTTGTTTTTTTATTCTTTTAAACCCAGACTCAGATAAGTAATCTTCATTGAATTTGAAATTTAAAACTATAATGTTAGCATCCGGTATACCCCTTACTTTTTGATAGTATTTAGCTATTTCAAGACTTTCAGGGTCATTTTTATTAACAAGAACAGCCAAAGTCTGATTATTTATCTCCGCTTTTACAGCCCCCCACCCCATACCAATGAGCAATGAAAGGAACATCAAAAGATCGAATACTTTTCCTGTTCTTCGACTGTTTCTTAAATGCCTACTAACACTCCAGTATTTCACCTTTAAAAACTAAATTTCAAACACTAATCTTATTAAGATTAGCTTTATTAGCAAGCTTCGATAACACCCTGGATATAATACCCGGCTTCAAATCCAGACCCGCATGATCTTTGTCTGTCGAATATGCTTTATTAAGAACTGTACCGATCACCTCATTACCTTGCAATAATTCAAAAGCCTGTTTTAATTCTGCTTTTTGTGTTTTACCCTCTTCAATTACAACTAATGTAGCATCAGCATTCGGTATAAAGGCCAGAGTATCTGAGCTTTCCAATAAAGGTGGTAAATCAAAAATCACTATACGGGACGGGTAACGGTGCTTTACTTCTTCAACTAATCTTTGCATTTTAGGTGAGCTTAACATTTCAGACGAATTCGCAATAGCACGACCCGCAGGTAAAACAACAAAACGTGAAACACCTTCCGGATTGACTAACATTTCACCTAATGGTTTATCCTGCAATAAATAGTCACTTAATCCATACTCAGTATGAAAGTCAAAATATTTATCTAATTTGGGTGATCTTAAATTTGCATCTATCAGTAATACGGTATTATCTAATTCACGCGCAAGACTCATAGCAAGATTTATAGCCGTTAAGGATTTTCCAGCTCCACTACCCGGGCTTGTTATCGCCAATGTATTCCAGTTTTTTTCGTTAAGTCTCTGCAGAACCTGAGTCCGCAAAACTCTATATGCGTCAGAGATATTATTATGTTGTTCAGTAATAATTCGTTTTTCTCTTAACTCATGGATTGGCATCGGTATAGTACGAGTTTTCGTATACTTAATATCCTGATCTTCAACACTCTGTGTATTATTAGTCGGCTTAGCTATTGAGCCTGTAACTCTTCCACCATTTTTTATTCTTTCCTGACGAGCGAGTTCTAATGCCTGTTTTATTCGTTCCATTTTGAACCTCTCTTTATACGCCCATTACATTTTCAGCTTTACGTAAACCTCTAAACCAGAGCACATCGAGCGGTGTCCAGATAAAATGAATAGTAAGCAATACAAATACGATACTACCTATAATAGCCCCGAAGACCATATAGTTTATTCTCTGTTTTCTTCTTAAGTCACAAGTGTTATAGATTACAGGTATAACAGCCAAAGGTGCAGCAGTTAGCATTTTGCTAACACTTATCACTCCGCGAATAGAGCTATCCATAGTCTCTTTTAAAATAGCCACACCAATACCCGCAGCGATAGAAAATATTATTGATAAAAAAACAATCGCAATTCTATTTGGTTTAATCGGCTTTTCTGGAAACTGAGCTGGATCAATTAAAACAAAAGATTCACCTTTACTTTCTTTTTCAAGCTCTTGTCCAATTTCAGCCTCCATTTGCCTGGCTTTTATATCCTGAAAGCGCTCTAATGCACTTTGCTGCTCTCGAGCCAATACCATAAACTCTTTTTCAACCTGAGGGCTTTTTGAAATTCTTTCTTCAAGGTCTATCAATTTTTTATCAAGCCGCTGTTTTTTTGAAGTATTTGACTTTATTTCAGTTTCAACCGTTTTAAGTTGAGTTTGAATTGAGATATAAGCAGGATTATCAGGCTGCAGTTTCAATATCTGTTTTTCAGTATTATGTGACACAGAAGCTATAGATTTTTCAAGAGCTTTTATTTCTGACTTAAGCCTTACTACATCTGGATGTGTAGATGAATACTTCTTTTCCATGGAAGCATATTCACTCCTCTTTTTAGACAAAATCATTGCCTGCTCTTGACTATTAACACCTTGGCCTGTCTGCTCTCTCAAGCCAGCAATTTCTCTTTTTATTTTTATTATATCGGGGTGTTTATCAGAATACTTCGCTGAGATACTTGCAAATTCGGATTCAAGTGCTTTTAGCCTCGAAGCAGGATCTAAAATCGATTCACCAGTAGCTGATCGCATATTTGTTAATGGATTAATTTGAGCTAATTGACTCTGTAAGAAAAACTGCCTCTCCTTCAAAGCCCTTAACTCTGATGAAACTGAATCTAGTTCAGACTCTGTTCTATTTAACATAGATAAATTCATTGCCGACATATCAGGTAAACTATGAGAGTTTCGCTCTTTAAATTCTGCTAGCTTCACTCCAGACTCAGTTATTTTTTGTTGGAGCTTTATAGTTTCATCTGTTAAAAAAGTATAGGTTTCAGCAGCTTTATCTTTACGAGTTTTTAAATTTTCAGCCAGAAACAGACTGGTTAACTCACCAGCCACTTTTTGAGTTGAACCAGGGGAGCTACCCTCATAGGACAAAGTAAAGGCTATAGTAGCAACACCAGGACGACCTGTTCGCGGATCAACAACTTCCGCACTAATCATGTCTAGCCCAATATCACCACGCATTTTTTCTAGAACTTCTTCAGTCGTTTTTCTTTTTCTCTCTTTTACATATAGATTATATTTTTCAATAATTTCCATTAAATTTGGACGTGTCATTACACTCTGACTAATCGTTTGTATTCGCTGTGCTGCAAAGGAAGTAACCGTAGAACGAACCAGCTCTGAAGGGATCTCCTGCTCTTTAATAAGAATTGTCGCAGCAGACTTAAAGGTTGGAGGCCAAACAAGAGCTGTAACTAAACCAATTAAAAATACAATTAGCGCAGTGGTAATAATTGCAGTTTTTCTACGACTGACAATTGCAAGATAATCTTGAATACTTTTTTCTTGTTCTTCCATTGTTTTTAAATTCTAGTAAGTTGTGGCCAGTTTTGGCCAATGTAAAAATAAATTAACAAACACCGCATTTGAAACACTGTCTTCATTACTATTGGTTAGATTCTGATCTATATATTTATATGAGAAGCTTAAATTCCAATTTTTGTTTAACTTATAACTTATTGAAGGCTCAACACGATACCTTGTTCGATCATTGGATGAATCGACACCACTAATTGTCTGCGTTTCAGAGGCATCTAATATAAATTTTGTTGATAATCGTTCAGTATTTTTAATATTAAACTGGTAGCTCGCATTTCGAACCTCCTGTGCACCACCAAAACTTGAAGGTGATACAGTCCTCCCAACGGAAGCATTATGAGAAGCTAATTCTGTATTACTACTATAGGAAAAACTAACAACGGTTCCATCCTCTTCACTAGCCTGATCTTCTAGAACAGGTGTAATTGGTATAACACCTCCAATATCATCGAAAGTTTCAGGACAAAATCCGTTTACTAAAAGATCCTCAAGAAATGGATCATCAATTGGTACAGATACACCATTACCAACACATGCCACATGCACAGTGGTTACTGAGTTCAGTCTTCGCCCTCCAACTGACAAACTTATACTTGAAACTTGATTTATAGTGTAAGAATAATCGAGCTGTAGGATAGTTTGATCGTATGAAAAATTTGCTGCAGGACTTTCATATTCAATATACGAACTAGTAAATCCTAACTGATGACTTTGAGTTATTCTCCAGAACGCATTAAAACTAAAGCTATCTGTATCATAATTTTTAAGACGTGGATCGATTACTTCATCATACGATACATCAGTGCTAATTAAATTAAAGCTTATTTCTGATGACTCACTCATACTCCAACTAACTGAAGGCGATACAGTTGCAGCTTTTCGTTCAGTATGATCATTTAATAATCCAGCATCTGGACTCTCTGTATCAAAATCAGTATCAAAATTAGAGTTGCGTTCAAAACTTGTCTTCAAACGCCAATCAGATCGCTCCGTTTGCTTTCCACCGTCAAACTCAAAAAAAACATTATCGCTGTCTGCATCTTCAATATCTTGAAACCTTGTGACTTTACCTCTTGCATCTACCGAAAGATCCCATAAATATTGTTCTTCACCAGAAAATATAATTCTAGGATCTAATGTATAAGCTGGTGATGCTAGCGGGTTATTATCTTCAGCCAGCATTCGAACATTATCGTTATACTGCGCACTCAGGTAAACGCTAGGCTCAGCCCTCCATTCAGCCGCTTTTAAAGCAGCTGTAGATATCACACTCAAAATTATCAAACAAGCATTGAAAAGAAACTTAAAACTCATAACAAAAACTCAACAAGTTTTAAGGAACAACAACAACATCACCACTTTGCAATATGATGTTCTGTTTTAATTTATAACCACCAGCAACTTCATCATATTCAAATGGCATACTCTTTATATTGCCATTAACACGGCGTAAGATTTTAATATTATTTGAGCTAGCATAGGCGTTTAGTCCACCAGCCATGGCTAATGCTTGCATAACATCAATATATGAAGACCCAATATATTCACCTGAGCGAATAACTTTACCAACTACAAATATTTTATTATTTTCGATCTTTCTAACCGACACTGTAACGACAGGGTCAGGAATATATTGTTTAATTTTATTAGCAAGTATGTTTTGCAACTGCGCTACAGTTTTTCCACCTGCATGAATATCTCCTGCTAAAGGAAAGCTCATCCCACCATCAGGCCTAATTAAAATTTCTTGTTCTAATCCCTCTTCTTTCCAGACAGACACGGTTAAAACATCACCCGGACCAATCTTATACACAGGAATTGAAGCAGTTGTTTTAGAAGGTGCCGCTAGCACTAGTGAGCTAGATAGAAAGACTAAAATGAGACCCTGATAAAAAGTGTTAAATACTATCTGTAATCTATCTGTAATTACTTTATTCATTAATAATCGCTAATATAGTTCCGTTTAAATACCTGCACATAATAGGCAATCTAGGTGTTTGATGCAAAGACTTTAACTATTATATCATTCAATAACTTAGGTGAATTTTGATAAACAAACTCATCATAATATTAGCAAATACTACTACTCGAATGAGACTGGCGAAGGAAGACAATTATAAGATATAACTGACCTTTAAAACTTAACTATGAACAGCAAGGTGGTGGAGCAAATTAACCTCTAACAGGTTGCCCTCTGTAAATTCACCTCTTTAGGTACCCCAAGGTGATAGCCCTGCACATAATCCACCCCCATTTCCTTTAGCAGATCCAGCGTATCCTGATTTTCAACCCATTCAGCAATGACCTTTACCTGCATGACATGCCCCACACGCACTATGGCATCAACCATTGCTCTATCAACCGGCTCATTGATCATGTCCACAACAAATGATCCATCTATTTTTATATAATCGACTGGCAGGTTCTTGAGATAGCTAAATGAGCTAAGCCCACTTCCGAAATCATCCAGAGAAAAACGACAACCTCTTTCCTTTAACGCCTTAATAAATTGCGTTGCTTTTGCCAGATTACTGATTGCTGCGGTTTCTGTTACTTCAAAGCATATGCGGTTTAGGTCTGTCTGGTGCTCTTTCGCTTTATCTAGTATATACATTAACAACTTATCATCAGCCAATGAGGTGCCCGAAAGGTTGATAGCCACCACATTATTCATGCCGGCACAGCTGGTTGAACCCATATATTCAAATACCTGACTGATAACCCAGCGATCGACTGTTGGCATTAAATTATATCGCTCTGCTGCCGGTATAAAGGCATCTGGGCGAATAATCGAACTTTCCTCATCTCGCATACGGATCAGAATTTCGCAGTGTTTCTGCTCTGTCACATCGTCTTTTATACCTACGACTGGTTGCTCAAATAACACCATACGATGTTCTTCCAGAGCTTTTGTAATACGACCAGCCCAGTGCATCTGACCATGTCGCTCTGATAATAAAGCATCTGATGGCTCATATACGTGAACTCGGTTACGCCCCATATCTTTAGCCGCATAACAGGCCATATCTGCAGATGCCATTATGGTTGCCAGATCCATATTATCGGCGTTTATACCCACTACACCAATACTGGCGCCTATCTCAAAACTTCTTTCCTGCCAGGCAAAACGAAAGTCTTTAACTTCCTGTCTCAGTTTATCAGCCACTTCTGTTGCTTTGCGTAAAGCACAATTTTCCAATAATAAACCAAATTCATCTCCACCCAGTCGGGCAAGCGTATCGCCTTCCCGAATACAGGATTTAAGTAAATCACCCAATTGACGTAATAACTCATCCCCTGCTATATGCCCGCAGGTATCATTAACTATTTTAAACTGGTCTAGATCCACATAACATAACGCATGCTGACGGTCTTCAGACCCTACATTTAATAATACCGCCTCTAACTGCTCTTCAAACATACGACGATTAAACAAACCGGTAAGCATGTCATGACTGGCCTGATAAGATAACTGGCGACTTAATTTTCGCTCCTGACTAACATCCTGAAATACCATAACTGTACCAATGATCTCTCCTTTATCATTACGCATTGGCGCCGAAGTAGCTTCAATAGGAATGGCTTTGCCATCATTTCTGACGAGTGCAGTATTATTTTCAAGTACCTCAACCTGGTGATTTTTCAAACAGGCTTTGGTTGGGCTAGGTATACGCACACCAGTATCTTCATGTATCAACTTAATCGCATCGCTTAAATTGGTATCTTTAGCCTGCTTTAAATTAAGCCCCATTAACTTCTCAGCAACCGGGTTTAAATACTGAATTGCATTGTCAGAATCTGTTGTAATCACTCCGTCCATAATCGAGTACAGAGTTACATCCGCTTGCATTTTTTCTTCAAACAATGCTTTTTGTGAGGCCTCCAGCTCTTTTTGATGAGAGATGACCGAATCTAACGCCTGATTGATGAACTTGGCGAGATAACCAAACTCATCATTACGGCTCTCATTAAAACGCACAGACTGATCTTCTTTTGCAAATTGCTGGGCCGAAGAAACCATATGCAACAGGGGTTGAGAGAGTACTTTTTGTAGAATTTTCTGCAATATCATGCCAAATGTAAATACAAGAGCCCCCATCACAAGCAGCATTTTCTTTCTTAGCTCGGTAATTGTTTGCTCAAAGCTACGCATGTAAACATCTAGACCAACCACCTCAAGATCATTACTAGTGCTCCCGCGCAGGTGTAATTGACCTTTGATCTGCACCTGATCATCTAACAACTTACCATAACTATATAGGTGCCCGGCAAACTCATAACGAATAACCTCAATTGGATATTCCTCGATGAGAACCTGAAAAAGGTCATTAATTTTGGTAGACATATATTCATGATCAAACATATGCAGGTGATGAAAAATATAAAGATTTTCTAACTCGTGTTCGACATAGAATATATTATTTTTATACTCATTAATAAGGCGGGATTCACGCTGATTAAGTATGTAGGTGGCCATAATCAAACCCACTAATACCATACCCCAAAACACTATGCCTGTTACTTTCGTCGATAATGACATACTAACAGTTTGATTTTGTTCGCTTTTATCTATTTTTAGACTCATTTAAATCCAAGCCAGCGTACTGCGAGCAATACGGGGCATACACCACTTAAACCCGCACCAAATATGGCAAAGCCCATAAACCAGGGGAAAAACCAGAGGGCATCAATCAGGAAATAACCTAAAAACAGGAATGAACCTACAATAATCCTCCATAGTCGCTCAGACTCTAAATTGAATTTGGGATTTTCGACAAGGCCAGTATCAGCATAAACGTAATCTTGTTTTAAAATGTTTTTACGAATCAGGCCCACCAGAATGGGGACACGTATATTGGTTAACCCTTCAAATAACAAAAGGCCAATAACACCATACATAGCCATGTGGTAATCAAAATACAACACAACTAGTAGTGCAAAACCCATTATTGTTCTATAAGTTCTATCTGTCACTTACTTCTCCAGGCCAAAATTAGTCCCAGGACAGCAAAAAATGCCATACCTATACTTTAGCTCAATAAATTCAATAAGTTATAATCTTTATCATTTTTGTTTTAATAACCCTACAATTAAATTAAGGTTTCAGGCAAAAGATTCCCGGCATTTCAAGGTAACGCCTTTATCTGTTAATTTTAGCACCTGAAATTAGAAAGAGCCTTCAAGTTCAAAATAAAGGATTAAATATTTCAACCTTAACCTGTAATTTGATTACAGAACAAAACTTTCCATCCTTAAGCGCTCTCTATTTAGTTGTAACCACTGCAGTGCAATTAACGGAATGGCCGCACAAATTTTACCCGATAACATTAAATCATGCAGATCGGTATAATTTTTCACCATCACTTTAATATCTTCACCCTCATGTGCAACACCATGAAAACCCTCAGCTTTATCACTATCTACTAACGCACACAGAACATGAATCTTCTCGGAGCAACCGCCGGGACTGGAATAAAAACTATAAATATTTTCAAAGCTATGTACTTCTATACCCGACTCTTCCATGCACTCACGTCGAGCAACATCAGATATAGACTCTCCCTGTTCAACCATACCCGCGACAATTTCAAGTAACCAGGGACCATTTTCATCGGCAATAGCTCCGACTCGAAACTGTTCAAGCAAAACCACTTTATCCTTAGCAGGGTCATACATTAATACTGCTACCGCGTCGCCCCTGTGAAACAGCTCCCTTTTAACCTCTATTAACTCACCTTGATAAGTCTCGTGCTGTATATGACATAAGTCGATCTTAAAGAACCCCTGATATTTTGATTCAGACTTAAGCAGTTTCCATTTCATGATTTTTTACTCATTCTGTTAAAAAATGATAGTATTTGAATTATGCATAACAAACTACACAATTTAATTGGCCAGAAAATTACTCATGATAATAAACTATGCGTATTAATAGAAGTAATCGATGATGGTCCATTACTGGTTTTTCAATGTCAATCTAGCAAAAAGATTCAGCATGACCAACATGGCAACGCCAATAGAAGATCACTTCCGACTTTCACTATTCATTGTTTAAATGAATTTAAAACTGGCTTGCATCCAGTGCTTAAAGAAATACTTAACGATGTTGAGCAAGCGGATTTACTTAACAAACTTATATAGAAAAAAATTTGCCACGGCATAAGTAGAACACCTTTCAACTCGTTCCCATGCTCCTACGTAGGAACGAGATCAAAAACAACGCAGGGAGCTTTACACCACTAAACATCGTTCATTATTTCAGATTGTTATTATATTTAACAACACAACTGCCCTCAAATAGAGGATACCAACAAAAACTTCAAGCACCCTACATTTGAATAGCAATATTTAATACTGTAACTCACTTAAAAAACAAGAAAAACAAATACAAAAAGGCGACAAGAAAAAACAAAGATTCATTACGCATTACACGACAACTTTACCAAATAAACATTTTGCTATGAATTTATTTTTACTCAAAACATGCCCTCCACCCCAAGAGATCAAGGCTACAACAACACCTATAATCAGTATAGCTAAATATTCAAAAAAATTATTACCACCTAGATAATAAATCTTCGTGAAAAACTTTCCAATCACCATAAAAAGATAACCTTGGATAATATAAATATACAAAGAATCTTTGCCCACAGAAGAAACCATAGTTTTTATCTTTAATGGAATCACACAATAAACTTTATACAACAACATTACCACAAACACAGACACTATAGCCCCAGAAAGCCAACGGAAAATAACATTAAAAGCATTGTCTAATGACAGCTCCATTTTTGAAATATATATATACGTTTCATTATCCCAAATGATAAAACACAAAAAACTGAAACAACCCAGAATCATAATTAACGGATACTCTAACTTACTACCAATCCCTTTGAAATGCATACTTGAAGCAAGAAAACCGATAATAAAAAATGGTAATGTATATTTGAATAAGTGGATATTATAAACATCTGGCAGATACAATATCATTACAAATAAAACAATAAAAAATAAATTTCTATATCTACCTGCAGACTGAGCCAAAGCTGTTACAATAATAGCCCCAAGTAAGGCCCATATAAACCATAAACTTGTCAGGGCCTCATTAATTATAGACACCGGAAGATCCGTAATACTTAAGTGAGACTTCATTATAAACAAAGCAGTCTGAAACATTGCCGCCCAGACAAAAACAGGTATCAAATAAGTTTGTAATCGTAATCTAACATAAAGCATAATATTTTTAGATTTCGACAACCCTGAATATGAAACATAACCAGCCACAGCCATAAATAACGGCATATGGAAAATATAAATTGCTTTAAAAACTGGATCTGACCAAAAATCAGTATTTTGGTAAGCTACAAATTGAATAGCATGACCAATAGTGACTAGAAAGATTAGAAAACCTTTAAGAAAATCTAAAAACTCGAATCTACCCACACAACATCTCTTTTATTTATAATATATTAGTACGATACGTTTATTAGAAGTTGTTTTTTCGTTTTCTGAAAACCAAAAGACATGAAAGCCCAGACATAAAGAGCCATATTGATGCCGGCAATGGCACTGATGAGATCAGTGAAAAATTCATACTCGAGCTAACAATCGTTCCAGCCATAGTTGCTGCCCTTGAGTTATAATCTAGAATATAACTCCCTTCATTTAAGAACAATCCGCCACTACCAATCAACTCATCAGTACACAAACGAAAACTCGCGCAGCTTAACATCACTCCTCCATTCAAGTTTCTAATACTGAGGCTCGAATCAGTGAGATCTGAATTAGGGAGGTTAGCGTCATTGTTCCAGAGAAAATCAAACATCCCTCCACTAATCACATCGAATTTCAAAACACCATTAACTGGGGTTGCGGTAGAGACAAGAGAAAAACTTTCATCAAAATAAGAGTCACCAGCTGAAAACGCAGAAACATTAAACCCGCTGCTTCCAACTTGAGCAGTTATAAAAGACTTATCTCCAATCATTCGTGGTACTACAGTGCCAGTACTATCAATTACATTAACCAATTGACCAATTGAGTGGGAGCTAAACTGCCCAACAGACCCAGAGGCAATATTATTAATAATAGAACCTGCCGTTAAAGTACCTTCAGTTAAATTAACAGAAGCCGAATTAACTGAATTTGAGAATAGAAACAGGGTGAGTAACAGGTAGCATTTCATTTTATTATCCTTAATTTTGAAAAGTAATTTATATTAAAAGCAAAAACTGAACCAGGAAAAACTATTAACTACATAATCAACAAGATAACAAAAAATTTACTTTTCATACTTTAATCCAATTCTAAAACTGTAAATATTAATTTACATAATTTAAGATTTCATTCGCGCTCATATACACTCAACACAATCATGTACCAGCGTTGGCCCCAGATAAATAAAACCGGTATAAATCTGTACCAGACTGGACCTAATTTAATTTTCTTTTAACTCGTTCCCACGGTCCTCCGTGGGAATGCATATTAACGACAGTATTTCATTTATTTCAAAACAGGTAATAAACACCAAACAGCAACAGAGAAAGCTTTTATAGAGAAAAAGTTCTGAATCCCTATTAGTGTGGATAAGTTTAAGATAGATAAAAAACCGCAATCGTATGCATTCCCACGCGGGAGCATGGGAACGAGATCAAATACAGTTACACTATATACGTTCAACACACTCATGCACCAGTTTTGGCCCCTGATAAATAAACCCCGTATATATCTGCACTAGACTAGCACCTAGCTTAATCTTCTTTTCAGCATCATCCGCACTGCTTATTCCACCTACAGCAATAATCGGTATGTTTTTACCCAAATGCGCAGCCATTACCTGCAATGAGTGATCTGCTTTATCTTTTAGTGGTCTACCACTCAAACCACCCTGTTGATTTCCGTCAGCAATATTTTCCACTCCATCGCGAGAGATAGTTGTATTACTCACAATAACCCCGTCTATGGAATATTCAATAAATGTTTTTGCTAATGATTCAATTGCATCGTCATCCATATCAGGGGCAACTTTCACCACAATAGGAACATATCTATCATTTTGTTTCGTCAATTCACGTTGTTTGAATTTTAAATCTCTTAGTAAATTCTTTAACGTTTCACCAAACTGCAAATCTCGTAAGCCGGGCGTGTTTGGTGAGGAAATATTAATAGTTACATAATCAGCATGGCTGTATACTTTTTCAAAACAAATCAAATAATCTTCAGCGGCAATTTCTTCTGGTGTATTTTTATTTTTACCTATATTGATACCCAGCACACCTTTAAAGCCAGACTGTTTTACATTTTTGATTAAATTATCAACACCTTTATTATTAAACCCCATACGATTAATAATTGCCTCGGCAGAAACCAGCCTAAACAAGCGAGGCTGCTCATTACCACTTTGCGCCAATGGTGTCACCGTACCTATTTCAACAAAACCAAAACCACACTTAGATAAAGCCTGAAAATATTCACCATCTTTATCTAAACCAGCCGCCAAACCGACTCGATTAGGAAAATTAATACCCATTACATTAAGTGGTTTTAGTTTGCTCTTTCCAAACAGGAAATTAATCAACTTTAATCTATATAAAAAATTTAAAGCTCTGAGTGACAAATCATGGGCCACTTCAGTATCAAACATAAACAAAACTTTTTTAACAATACCGTACGGCATTAACGCCATAATATTACCTTCATATTTACATTATTTTCACGAACAACAAATTATAAATCTGCAAAGCCTGTTTATACTAAACAGGTCCAAATCTATATAGCTTCCATATACTCAACAATTAACTGGGCTGTTTTATTATTTCTAAACTCATTCACATCCAGTCGATATGCAGCACGTATATAACCATCACTTTCCTGCAATAAAGATGCTGGTGCATTAAAGGCAATTGCAGATATTGACTGCTCTGCATCAGCTGATTGAAGCTCCATTTTAAGATGCTTTTCGCCGACAACTCGCCAGTCTATAACTTCAAAATCACCATCAAATGTTGGCTCAACAAACCCTTGTCCCCAGGGGCCTGAATTTCTAAGCGCTTCTGCCAGGGTTAAATTAAACTCATCACCCTGTAACTCACCATCAGACTCAATAACACCCTGCAACGCATCATCATCTAGCTGTTTACTGACTTCTTCGTTAAATTTTGATTTGAATTTTTCAAAATCGTCTTTATTTATACTCATACCAGCAGCCATTGCATGACCACCAAATTTAATTAACATCCCCGGATTTTTCGTAGATATTGATTCAAGCACATCACGAATATGCAGGCCTTTAATAGACCGTGCAGAACCTTTTATTACTGTATCTGTATCATTAGCAAATACGACGACAGGCCGATTAAATTTTTCTTTGATTCTGGAAGCTAAAATACCAATTACACCTTGATGCCAGTCTGCATCATAAATACTAATACCATAGGGTAATTCGCTTTGCTTCATTGAAGCCTCTAAATGCTGCAAGTTTTGCATCGCCTGTTGTTGCATCTTTTCTTCAATTTCACGTCGGCTTTTATTTAACTGATCAAGCTGCTCAGCAATTGAAGCCGCCTGACCTGCATCATCTGTAATTAAACATTCAATGCCGAGTGACATATCTTCTAGTCGGCCTGCTGCATTTAATCTGGGCCCAACAGCAAAACCAAGGTCACTCGCTACAATTCGGTTAATATCACGGCCAGCTACCCTCAATACAGCCTGAATACCAACACAGGCCTTACCTGAAAGCATTCTCTTTAAACCCTGAGAAACCAGTATTCTATTATTAACATCCAGCGGAACAACATCAGCAACCGTTCCAAGTGCCACCAGATCTAACAATTGCCCCATATTCGGTTCTTTTAGCGTTTCTGAAAAGTAACCATCTCCACGAAGTTTAGATCTCACTGCAAGCATGACATAAAAAATGACACCAACACCCGCCAGGTTTTTACTAGGAAAGTCACAACCAGGCTGGTTTGGGTTAACAATGGCGTTGGCATTTGGTAACTCAGCACCCGCAAGGTGGTGATCGGTTACTAATACCTGAATGCCCGCATCTCTGGCAGCCTGAACACCCTGAACACTTGAAATACCATTATCAACCGTAATTAATAAATCAGGTTTATTCTGGCAGGCCACGGCCACTATCTCAGGACTTAAGCCATAACCGAAATCAAACCGGTTAGGCACAAGGTAAGAAACAGAGTTATGACCTAACATTTTTAATGCCCGTAAACAGACCGCCGTACTGGTGGCGCCATCTGCATCAAAATCACCAACAATTAATATTTTCTGATTCTGTTGTATGGCGTTAACAATAAGGGAGACTGCTGAGTCTATTCCCATCAACTGGTCAAAACCCAGTAATTTCCCCAGATCATATTGAACTTCATCAGGTGAAGATATGTGTCGATGACTTAAAACTTTCTGTAAAACAGGGTGCAAATCAGATTGCTTAAGTGAATCTGACACTTCAGTGTTTACTCTTTTTATATGTTTTGTTTGCATTTTACAATCCGATTCTAAATACGTTTAAGGCTACTCACCCAGAGCGCACGATATATTAAAACAAAAAATTAAGTTTACTTCTCAAGTAACACTTGAATACCCTACGTATTTAACAATGTCTTATTTTGTTTCCAGAACATAAATAAATTAAACCTGTTAATTCTAAACATCTGACCATTACACGGGTAGATATTTATCACATCTACTTTTTTAGATATTAACAAATGCACTACTCGTGGAAAATATTCAACGCAAAACTGTCTCAGATCTTTTAGCCATGCATCCATATCCCCATAACAAACCGTTTCATATAATTGATCTAACACTAAAACGGAGTCGGAATTAATCTCTTCCACTTTATCAAGTAAACAGACTTTAATTTCCCTGTTTTTTGCCAGTGAAATTGCCAGTGCATCATTACTATATAATTTTTCAGACGGCCCTGTGTTACAAGACATGGAATTAAATGACTTATCCCATAACCACAAACCATTTATACTTAACTGCCCCTGATTTTCACGCAATTGATTAACCTCATGTTGAAAAAACAACATCTGTGCCTCATTAACAATTTTACGCCACCACAACTCATCCTCTCCCTGTGGCATAAAATGTTTTATATCTCTACCTAAAGCATAATCTAAAGCACTATAACTCAATGAAAGCGGCTTATTAGTTTTCAAATACCAACGGCGCTCATTTGTTGCGTGTAAACTTATATTGTCATCTGCGAAATGCTGATTAAAACTAATTATTAACTGATCTACCTCATGCATCTCTGGCCACACCAGTTCTGGACCAAGTAATATTGCGTGATCTGATTCAGCTTTAAAATGCACTGGATCTGCTCGATAAAAAAATGCATTTGACGTATCAATACCATCTAATTCAGATGTTAACTGACATATTGAAAATTTATTTTCTGGATTAATTAACAGAGCAAGAGTATCGTAATACGTAGCTATTTCAGTTGTGGAAACATTAGCTCTACAGAGAAATTTATTGATTACTTTAAATTCGGGATCATTAAGCTGCTGTTTAATATAAGCTGGCAACTCATTAGCAAAAGGGCCTAACAAGCCAGGAACAACCAGATTCAGCTGCTTCATTATACTAGTTTTCGCTGTCTGACCGCTTCAAACAAACACACTCCAGTGGCGACAGATACATTCAAACTTTCTACCTGTCCAGCCATTGGCATTTTTACCAGTTGATCACAGCTCTCACGGGTAAGGCGCCTCATTCCTTTTTCTTCGGCCCCCATTATCAGGGCTAACTTACCCGTTAGTTTAATTTCATATAACGTGTTTTCAGCCTCACCTGCTGTGCCCACAATCCATACTTCATTTTCACTTAATTGCTTCAATGTTCGAGCAAGGTTTGTCACCTGAAAAAAAGGCATTGTTTCGGCGGCTCCACAGGCTACTTTACGAGCCGTTGATGTAATACCAGCCGCTCTATCTTTAGGGACAATGACCGCATCAACACCAGCTGCATCAGCTGTTCGTAAACAGGCCCCCAAATTATGTGGATCAGTTACACCATCAAGAATCAACAATAATACGTTTTCCTTTTGCATTATATCTTCAAGTGATTTTCCCTCAATTTTTCCTGAGGCTTTGTAACGAATTGCAACTCCCTGGGTTTTATTACTATCTGCCTGTTTCTGTAAGTCCGTCTTTTTTAGATATTCAACAGAAATACCCTGAGATTCAGCATAGTCAATTAACTGTTTTATACGTTTATCATGACGGTTTTTTTCTACCATTAACTGAAGAATATTAATCGGGTCATTACGTATAACCGATTCAACAGAATGAAAACCAAACACAATTTCAGATTTAGTAGATTGCATAATTAACTAGTGATTAGATTTATTTAACATGTGAGCTCGTGCTCGAGAAATATGGGTTTTGAGCAATTTATCAAAATAGTCAATACTATTTATACCAACAATACGCTCGCCCAATTCTTCCATATTAGAATTTATGAACAATATGGTAGGTGTTACTTCAACATCGTATTTAAGTGCTATGGAATCACCGGTTATTAATTCACCCTGCAGGTTTCGTAAATAACTAAAGTCTTCTATATAAAGCTGCCTAAAGAGTATTTTAGAAGCATACTGACCTGAATCCAGCATAGGTTTTAAGTAATGCTTTCGAATAGAATCACAGTAGCTACAGTCTTCTGTAGTCATCAATAATAAAACGGGCAAATTGGCAGATTCAGCTTGCCGCTTTAATACACGCAGATCCTTTACTGTTTCAATATTTGATTCAGATATAGCCGTAAAAGAAAGGCTCGCTAATAAAACGAACAATAAAAACCGAACTTTCTTTAATTCTAAAAACATAATCAATACTTTCTTATCAGTTTGAACAGTAATAACACTGGAGTCAGTAAGACTTCATCCAGGTCATTCACATCATCCCTTAAGCATTATCTCTTTTTAGCTTTCTTTTTAACTGCTTTTTTCTTAGGTGCTGCCTTCTTAACTACTTTTTTCTTAGGAGCCACCTTCTTCTTAGGAGCTACTTTCTTCTTAGGAGCCACCTTCTTAACTACTTTCTTCTTAGGAGCTACCTTCTTAACTACTTTCTTCTTAGGAGTTACCTTCTTAACTGCTTTCTTCTTAGGAGCTACCTTCTTAACTACTTTCTTCTTAGGAGTTACCTTCTTAACTACTTTCTTCTTAGGAGTTACCTTCTTAACTACTTTCTTCTTAGGCGTTACCTTCTTAACTACTTTCTTCTTAGGAGCTACCTTCTTAACTGCTTTCTTCTTAGGAGTTACCTTCTTAACTGCTTTCTTCTTAGGAGCTACCTTCTTAACTACTTTCTTCTTAGGAGCTACCTTCTTAACTACTTTCTTCTTAGGCGTTACCTTCTTAACCACCTTCTTCTTAGGAGTTACCTTTTTAACTACTTTCTTCTTAGGAGCCACCTTCTTAACGACTTTCTTCTTAGGAGCTACCTTCTTAACCACCTTCTTCTTAGGTGTTACCTTCTTAACTGCTTTCTTTTTAGGTGCTACTTTTTTAACTGCCTTTTTCTTAGGTGCTGCCTTCTTAACAGCTACTTTCTTCTTAGGTGTTGCCTTTTTAGCTGCAGCTTTCTTGGCCACTTTTTTCTTAGGCGCTGCTTTTTTAGCAGCTACTTTCTTTTTATTCGCCTTCTTCTCTGGCTCATCTTTCTTTGCTGGCTTCTTTTTAGACACAGGTTTTTTAGTCGCTGTTTTCTTCTTAGCTGCTAACTTCTTCTTATCTTTATCCTGTTTATCTTTTGATTTCTTAGTCGGTTTTTTCTTATCTTTCTTTTTAGCAGAATCAATAGATACAACATTAGACGGCTTCTTCTGCTCTTCATGACTCAGTAGTTCAAAATCAATCTTTCTTTCATCCATATTGACACCGGCTACATTTATAGTAACTGAATCACCTAACTGGAAGATTTCACCTGCACGCTCACCAATTAAACGATGTGTAATCGGCTCAAACTGATAATAATCTTTTGGCAAGTTGGTTATATGTACCAGGCCTTCTACGTATATTTCATTTAATTCAATAAAGATACCAAATGAAGTAACTGAAGTAATTGTGCCTTTAAACGTTTCACCGATACGCGCCTGCATAAATTCACATTTCAATGATGAAACCGCATCACGTGTAGCCTCATCAGCACGTCGTTCATTAGCAGAACAATGTTCACCCAGATGCACCATATCGCTTTCACGATAAAAATACTCACTGACTTTATTTTTTTGAATGACATGACGAATAGCACGATGTACCAATAAATCAGGATAACGACGTATTGGGGAGGTGAAATGAGCATAGTATTCTAATGACAAACCAAAGTGGCCATCATTTTCAGGCGAATAAACAGCCTGTTGCATAGAACGTAACAATACAGTTTGTATTAAATGGAAATCATCACGCTCTTTTGCCTGCCTGATTATGCTTGCGTAATCCAGCGCATTTAAGTCGCCTTTACGTTTAATCTTTAAACCAATACCTGAAATAAAATCTTTTACATCATCTATTTTATCTGTTTTAGGGCCTTTATGAGAGCGGAATAAACCAGGAATTTCATGTTTTTCTATAAACTTAGCCGCTGCAATATTTGCAGAAATCATGCATTCTTCAATGATTTTATGCGCTTCATTTCTAGACGTTGGAATTATTTTTTCGATACGTTTATTGTCATCAAATACAATTCTTGTTTCTGTTGTTTCAAAATCAATTGAACCACGTTTCTTACGTTGTTTAATTAATTCTTTATACAATGAGTACAGAGTTTCTATATGAGGTAATACATCTTTATACTCTTCACGAAGCGCCTGATCATTATCTTCTAACATAGCCGATACTTTCGTATAGGTAAGGCGCGCATGAGAATACATAACCGCTTCATGAAAATCGCTACTAACCATCTTGCCCGCTTTGTTAAAGTGCATTTCACACACCATACATAAACGGTCTACTTTTGGATTTAATGAGCACAAACCATTTGATAGAACTTCCGGCAGCATAGGTATGACACGCTCAGGGAAATAAACAGATGTCGCACGGTTATAAGCTTCTTCATCTAACGCTGTTGTTCTTTGCACATAATGAGATACATCTGCAATAGCAACCAGTAACTTCCAGCCCTTTGACGTTTTTTCACAATACACAGCATCATCAAAATCACGTGCATCTTCACCATCAATAGTAACCAGGGGCAAACCTGTAATATCAAGACGCCCCTGTTTGTCTTTTTCCGTTACAAGCTCATTAATACCCTTAACTTGTTCTTTAACTTCATCTGGCCATAAAAACGGAATGCTATGTGCATGGATTGCAATATCAATTTCCATACCCGGTGCCATATGATCACCAATAATATCAGTGATTTTACCCAGAGCTTTATGCCTGAATGTGGGTTGTTGAGTGATCTCAACTATAACAATCTGCCCATGAGTGGCTTCATTTAGCTGATCCTGAGGAACCATGATGTCCTGAGTAATTCGTTTGTTATCCGCGACAACAAAACAAACCCCTGACTCAATAAATAAACGCCCAACGATTCGGTCATTCGCTCGTTCGATCACATTTATAACCGCACCTTCACGACGACCCCGGCGATCAATACCAGAAACCTGCACAACACAACGGTCACCGTGTAATAAAGTACGCATCTGACGACCATGTAAGAATAAGTCATCCCCACCTTCATCAGGCACCAGAAAGCCAAATCCATCAGGATGAGCAATCACACGACCGCTGATTAAGTCTTCTTCATTAACGGGAACATATGAGTCACGGCGATTTTTGATTAACTGGCCATCACGTAACATGGCATTTAAGCGACGGCGTATAGCCTCTTTTTGCTCAGGACTGCGCATTTCAAGGCGATCTAGAAGATGATCATGTGACATAGCCCCTTCTTCTTCAATGACCTGTAAAATCAGCTCTCGGCTGGCTATCGGGTTTTCATAATTACTCGCTTCACGATCACTTTGCGGATCGACTAAAGCTTTACCAGCCTTCTTATTGAAAGGCTTAGATTTTGAATGTGATTTTTTATGACGCTTTTTATTTTTCTTATTATCGCGTTTTTTATCGTTATTATTTGTATCTTGATTATTAGTTTTTGCCATTATTTAGGTATCTGATTTTTTCGAAAGCCAATTGTACACAAAGCAGGCAAAGAATGCGCTATTTAGATCAATCCATATCACTTTTCATTGACATAAATGGGGTATAGCGTTAAAGTGCGCGCCGTCTCGAATCATACGATTCAACGCACCCCATATGCCGAGGTGGCGGAATTGGTAGACGCGCTAGCTTCAGGTGCTAGTGGGCTTTGGCCCGTGGAGGTTCAAGTCCTCTTCTCGGCACCAGATTTTATTAAATAATTTACTGACTGCTTTCAGCGGTGATCTCACTAAATAGCAGACATTGAATGCGTCGCATCACCGATAACATAAAACGAAGCGAGGTACTAGCGCAGTTTTATTTTGTCCGAATGCATGCGTTTATAAGCCAGCAACTCTCTATTTGAACCAGCATTTTGGCAATACAAGAGCCGGATTATTCGTATTGTCATAATCTAATGGATGCGGAAAAGTGTTAATAAATGATGGGTTATTTACACGATCATTGCGCAGGAAAGTAAGCTCTGTTAATAAAGGAATTTCTATGTCCCCTACTTTTTTAGTACCACAATAATTATTTGGATGGTTATGTACGCAGCTATGCGTCTGCAGTAACTTATCAAAGACGCGAGACGACAAATCAAAGTATGGCTTATTCCATAATTGATTAAGCCCATGAAATTCAGCCACAATAATTCTAAAACGTTTCATTAGTTGATCCGATGCACCTAAAAACACCTCATATTCAAAACCTTCTATATCAATTTGCAACATCAGTTCATCTTGTGACTCCGGCATAGATGACGCAACCCAATCGTCAAGAGTCATAAAGTCATCATCAGTTGTAACACCAATATATTTTTTTGTGAATCGAAAAAGCTCATGCGATTCAGGGGGTGTTTCAACAGATTTGTCTGCCAAAAACACATTCATACCCATATTTGCACAATCACTCTCAAACCCCGATATACGATCTACGCCAGGTGAAAAACATGCTTTGATTCCTTCAAGGTCATTTGGAACAAGATAACCTCCGTCACCATCTGGGCCTAATCGAATCAACTCTTTGCCATAAGAGACAGGTCTCAATTTATTTAATAATGATTGCAGCTCATCTTTATCCGTCAATCTAGTAGGATGAATCTTCAGTCGAGATAAGATATTCAATACTAGGCTTTTTACAAATTTATTCATTATTATGCATCCTTAATTATTATGGGAATACTAGCTAATATGCCAAATTTAATTTTTCTGGTTAACATCTGTTTAACGGAACTTTTTCCTGTTATCACCCTGCTATACGATCTATTTTATGACATAATTAACGATAAATTAGTCACCTGGATATAGTTTTTAGATATAGTCTAATATTGAAGAACAAAAGGCGACTAAAAAGCCGTCTTTCCATAATCAATATTGATTTAATTTTTATGCTTTCTTGCATTTAGAAAATCCAGCTAAACCAATTAAACCTGAACCAAATAACCAGACCGCTGCAGGTACGGGTACTACCGCTGTGCTGGAATAGTAAGTTTGGCTGACAGCTGAATTATATGCTGACCCACTTAGTCCGGCGGCTGCACTAAAAAGTAAAGAAACACTGCCTCCTCCTTGGGCTATTTGCATCAAATTGCCATCGCAATAGTTCGAGCAATAGACAGCAGCGCTTCCAGCACCACCAACAGTTAGAGAGGCTACGGAACCTGATATATTAAACAGGTCGTTAAGGTTATCATATACCTCTATAACGGAATTACTAAAGCTTACATGGTCTACAGTAGTGGCGAAGCCCATGTTTAATAAGTCGGAATTGTTCAGGGCATTTAAATCTGCGCTGTCAGTAAATTCAAACCAAATATTCGTACCCGAAAAGTCACCACTAGTAGATGCAGCCCAACTTACATCTGACACATTAAAATTATATATAATTGAAGCCCTTGCACTCGATAGTGTAGTGGCCAGTAAGACCGTGGTTATTAGTAATTTAATGGTATTTTTCATCATTGTTAATTTTCTTTACACGTTCATTCATTTTTATTAATCCTTTTTACACATAGCACTATTCGAACCAAGTCTATAAGTGGCTGTTTTTAATAGAATTAATATATAATGAGTTTATTAATAGTTAATAACTGTAAAGGACAACGATGTTTAGAGTTTAATAGAGACGAACGTCCGCGTAGGGTCGTTAACTGACATATAATAATATACGACATTTCTAAACTATGCTCTCTATTGGAATGGTATGATTATTTAATAACGTACAAACCCCATTCTCGGCACCAGATTTTATTAAATACTTTACTGACTGTTTACGGCGGTAGCCTTTTGTTTTTTAGACAGAGCATCAATCGCCATTTTCAGATCATTAATATCTAGCCAATCTTCAGTATCCACATGAACAGTTACCTTAACCTCCTCTTCACGCAAAGCTTCCCAATTTGATAGCTGATGATCAAGTACGGTTATATCCGCATCGGATACTTTGTCTTTTCTCTCGATAATACGCTGTTTCATTACTTCAACAGATGCTGTTAATTGCAAAATGATATAAGGGACATCGATGCGTTCAGCAAGCAGCTTAAACATTTCTCTGTGCTCATACTTTAAAAAGGTAGCATCCACAATAACACTGAAACCGGCTGTAATTATCTGTTCTGCAAGCTCAACTAGTTTGGTATAGGTCTGCTGCGATGCCTGTGCGGAATAGATGCCAGTATTAGTCTCATTTGTAGCACTATTACTTATATAATCGAAAAGTCGTTTACGCTCCACATCAGACCGAATACGTATGATTCCGGTTTCCTCAAGTAACTGTTGAGACAAAGTGCTTTTCCCAACAGCAGATAATCCCTGCATAATAATTAATTTTGGCGCTGCACATTGCGTATAAGTAATTGCCAGTTCTAAATATGATTCGAACCTGGCACGTGACTTAAGACTCTCCACTTCGGTAATATCTTTCTGCTCAATGCGCAAAGCATCTACCTTGGCTCGAACCAGAGCCCGATAACAAAGATAGAAATTAATAAGCACCAGAGCGGAATAATCACCAGTAATTTCAAGATATTGATTAAGAAAGCGATTCGCCAATTGATGTTGTTGGCGACTTTGTAAGTCCATAACCAGAAAAGCGACTTCACTGATCACATCAATCCAGCTTAAATGTGGGTTAAATTCAATACAGTCAAATGCCATAGGCTGATGATTAAGCCAAATTAGATTACGCAAATGCATATCACCATGACATTCACGAATACAACCATCACGTTTACGTTGTCTAAACACAGCCGTCAGTTTTACAAATTCAGATTCATTCCATTTCAATAGCGCAGATAATTTTTCTGCGTATATTTTTGTATCAAGATGCTCTTTTATTTGCTGAAAATTTTCTTCGACTGGATGATAAAGCACATCTTTTTCACCATAGTCCATGGTGGCATCCGCAATTGCTGCAGTATGATGAAAATCTGCCGTCATGCGTGCAAACGAATCTATATGTTCAGCTTTAAGCTCTCCGGCGGCGAGCATATTATCAAGCTGTGCAGATTGCGGAAATTGCTGCATTTTTACCGCATATTCAATTGCCTTGCCTGCCCCTGAAACAACCGGTTTGTCTGGTGTGCCAGCAATAGGAACAACCTCAAGATAGATGCCAGATGCCAGCCTGCGATTAAGGCGTATTTCCTGTTCACAAAAACCGCGCCTTTTTTCCAGTGTAGAGAAATCAAGAAA
>Ga0316204_10002817_pt1 | contig 37576 bp, 32 predicted proteins | sample 6monrhotite_MG_2_FD_205661 | JGI IMG/M metagenome (GOLD analysis project Ga0316204, IMG submission 205661) | Microbial mat bacterial communities from mineral coupon in-situ incubated in ocean water Damariscotta River, Maine, United States -... | ecosystem: Environmental > Aquatic > Marine >... | reverse complement strand
CTAGTAATGGTTTTGTCGTGCGACCACTAGGTTTTTATGTTGATGTTGTGGGTAATACAGCAGCGCAAACTGCCACGCAAGGAGTGTTTAAAAAAGCGGGTCAAGCATTTACTACCACAATAAAAGCGATGCAATGGCAATCTGGTGACGACACTAATAATGACGCTAAACCAGATGATAATGCATTGTTGAGTAATAATTTAATAACGCCAAATTTTGGTAATGAAAATTCACCGGAATCGGTTACTATTTCAAATACCTTAAAAGCACCAATAGGAGGAAACAACCCTGGGCTTAGCAATAATGTTTTTTCTGCGGCAAGTTTTAGTAATGGTGTTGCCACTCGAGCTGACGTTGTATGGAACGAAGTCGGTATTTTACAGTTTGATACCAAGTTAACAGACAATCAATATATTGGCACTAGCGATGTAATAAGTACTATTCCTTATGTAGGTCGTTTTATTCCAGATCATTTTGTACAAACAGTGGTAACACAAGGCACGTTAACTGGAACTTGTGGCGCTGGTAATTGGGCCTACGCCGGTCAAAAAGATGAAGCAACTCAGCTGGAAGGGGCAATAAGTTATGCAATTGCGCCTATACTACGGATCACAGCTTATAATGGCAATGGCAGTACTCCGAGTGATATAACACAAAACTACACCACTAACGGTAGTGAGGGCTTTATGCGCTTGTTAAATTCAGGCATAAGCATAACCACACCAACAACTGATTTGAACCAAACTGGTGTTTCAACCACAACTACGCTAACAGGAACTATAACCGCAGGATCATTAGCGCAATCTAGCGCTGGCGTACAAGATTACACCTTAGCCGCTACCGATGATTTTACTTACACCCATGATGCCAATGCTGAAATCAATCCTTATCAAGCTGAAATTCCGCTAGCTGTGGCAAGTATTACCGACCAAGATGGTGTAACAGCAAGTACAACAACACAAGCAGTAGCAACGGGGGTTGAAGTGCGTTTTGGTCGTATGGTGATAGCGAATAGCTTTGGCCCCGAAACGGCGAATTTAGCTCAACCAATATCAATTGAGTATTTAAATAATGACAATTTTATAGTCAACAGTGAAGATATTTGTAGTGGTTTTAATTCTACGAAAGTTAGTTTATCAAGCATTAGTTTAGCGCCAAACGGTTTAGCTGCAGTTGTTTCTGGAATGTTTGTAAATGGAATTAATTCATCCATTGAATTAAAAGCAACAGGCGCGGGAAATCAAGGTCAAATAGGAGTTGTTTATGATGCATTCTCATGGTTTGAATACGATTGGAATGGTGATGGTTCGTATAACAACAATCCAGATGCGGTCGCCACTTTTGGTTTATTTCGTGGTAACGATCGGGTTATTTATTGGCGAGAAGTTAATAATTAATAAAAAGCGTTATTTTTTGTGAGTTTTTTAGTGGTTTTTACTCAATCTAATAGCAAAGTTAATCAATACTCGGGTATGATTAGCAGATCTAAAAAAGAATCAAACTTAATACACTATAATTTACTGCTTACTTAAGTTATAACGCAATATTTATTGCGCTAAAATACCAAGCGGTAAATAGCTAAACCCTTATACGGGCTTAATACATTTTTACAGGATATTTCAAGTCTATGTTTAAAAAATTACGTGGTATGTTTTCCAATGACCTATCAATTGATTTAGGTACTGCCAACACCCTTATTTATGTAAAAGATCAAGGCATCGTACTAAACGAACCGTCAGTAGTTGCTATTCGCCAAGATCGCTCAGGTGGATCTAAAAGTGTTGCTGCGGTAGGTACTGCCGCCAAACAAATGCTTGGTAGAACACCGGGAAATATCGAAGCAATTCGCCCCATGAAAGACGGGGTTATTGCTAACTTTTTTGTTACTGAAAAAATGCTTCAATACTTTATCAAACAAGTGCATAGCAATAATTTTTTACGTCCTAGTCCTCGTGTTTTAGTCTGTGTACCTTGTGGCTCTACTCAAGTTGAACGTCGTGCAATTCGTGAATCTGCACTAGGTGCTGGCGCACGCGAAGTTTACTTAATTGACGAGCCAATGGCTGCAGCTATTGGTGCGGATATGCCTGTATCAGAAGCAACAGGTTCAATGGTAGTCGATATTGGTGGTGGTACAACTGAGGTCGGTATTATTTCATTAAATGGTATTGTTTACTCTTCATCAGTTCGTATTGGTGGTGATAAATTTGATGAAGCTATCATTAATTATGTACGTCGTAACTTCGGTAGCTTAATTGGTGAAGCTACCGCTGAGCGTATTAAGCATGAAATTGGTTCTGCCTATCCAGGTGAAGAGCTAATTGAACTTGAGGTTCGTGGCCGTAACTTAGCTGAAGGTGTTCCGCGTAGCTTCACGTTAAACAGCAATGAAATTTTAGAAGCATTACAAGAGCCGTTAACAGGTATTGTTAGTGCGATTATGGTGGCGTTAGAACAATCACCACCTGAACTTGCTTCTGATATTTCTGAACGTGGCATGGTATTAACTGGTGGTGGTGCATTGTTAAAAGATTTAGATCGTTTATTAATGGAAGAAACTGGAATACCTGTAGTGGTTGCTGACGATCCACTAACTTGTGTTGCACTAGGTGGTGGCAGAGCGTTAGAAATGATTGATATGCATGGTGGCGATTTATTCTCTTACGAGTAAAGAGTTTTTTATTTATCGCTTCCTGAACTAGTTTTGATAATGTCATCCAGAATTTGTTTTGATAATGTCATCCAGAATTTGTATTGATAATGTCATCCTGAACTTGTTTCAGGATCTTAGGTTTTTAATTTTTTAGGTATTTTATTCATTGGAACCTATCTTTAATAATGAAGCAACACCTCAACATCGCCTTGTGTTATTGTTGCTTTTTTCTGCGCTTTTAATTTTTTTTGATCATAAACTTGGCAGTTTTGATACAAGCAGAGGTTATTTACAATCTTTAGTTAGCCCATTACAGTATATGGCCAACACGCCTAAACAATTTATGACATGGGCCTCAGAAAACCTAACCACACGCAGACATTTAGTTCTAGAAAATCAACAGTATAAAATTAACGAACTTAAATTTTCGCAACAATTACAAGAACTCACTATAGTTAAACAAGAAAATAATCGTTTACGTACATTATTGGCTTCTCCCCTACGTTCAAATATAAAAAAAATGGTTACTGAAATTATTTCAGTAAATAATGATCCTTATAGTCATCAAATAGTCATTAATCGTGGCGCTAATGATGGTGTATACGAAGGTCAACCTGTTGTTGACGAACAAGGTATTGTTGGCCAAATTTTACATGTAGGTACAACTTCAAGTCGGGTGTTATTGATCACCGATTTAAGTCACGCCATTCCGGTAAGAATTGAACGTAATGGTATTCGATTGGTGGCAACGGGTTCTGGACGCTTAGATAGGCTTATTCATAATTTTGTTCCCCACAGTACTGACGTTCTTACTGGAGATTTATTAGTCACCTCGGGATTAGGGGGAAAATTTCCAGAAGATTATCCTGTTTCACGGGTAATATCGGTAAATCAAGATGAATCGCGTCCTTTTGCTCGAGTAATGAGTGAGCCTGTTGCGCAGATAGATAGAATTAGGTATTTACTGTTGTTATGGCCATCGAAAAAACATAGTGTATTTTCATCAAAACCTAACGCTAATAAAAAACCAATAAAGAAAAAAATAATAAAGGATAGTCACTAATGTTCGCTCATAATGGCATTCTGATTATTTTCACTTTATTGTTAGCTTTAATGTTATCGATAATGCCGATGCCGATCACCGTGGATGCATTTCGCCCTGATTGGGTTTTAATTGTCACAATTTATTGGAGTATGGCACTGCCCAATAAAGTAAATATCTTCACTGCTTGGATATTAGGTTTTATTCTGGATGTGTTACTTGGTTCAGTTTTAGGCGTTCATGCCGCGTCCATGGCCGTTGTAGTTTATATTTCAGCGGCTAATTATCAAAAAATACGTAACTTTTCTTTATGGCAACAAGCATTAATTGTTGCTGTGTTGGGCGCATTATACAATTTGCTTACTTTTTGGATGGAACATTTTATCACCAACGTGCCTTTTTTAATCAGTTATTTGTATCCAGTGTTGACTACACTTTTAGTTTGGCCTTGGGCCTTTCTGATATTGAGAAAAATCCGCCGTCATTTTACGATTCACTAATAGAATTATTTAAATGAACCATTTATTAGTACTTGCCTCTAAATCTCCTAGACGACAACAACTATTACAGCAGTTAGGTTATCAATTCGTCTGTAAAAATGCAGATGTTGACGAAAGCATATTGTTGAATGAACGCGCAGAAAATTATGTACAACGTGTAGCAACAGCGAAAGCACAAGCTATCAATGCTTTGTTATCTAAGTCCATTCATCAGCAAGTAGTGTTAGCTGCAGATACGAGTGTGGTGATTGATGGCGAAATTTTAGGCAAGCCGCGTGATTTTGATGATTGTCATCGTATGTTAACTTTATTATCGAACAGCCAACATCAAGTACTTACTGCTATTAGCGTTGTTCGAAAAAAGAAATTAAGAGAACAATTAATTAGGACTGATGTCACATTCAAAACGTTATCAGACCAAGAAATCATTCACTATTGGCAATCAGGCGAACCTCAAGATAAAGCGGGTAGCTATGGAATTCAAGGGATCGCTGGGCAGTTTGTTAAAAATATTCAAGGTAGTTATTCTGCTGTTGTTGGCCTACCCTTATATGAAACAGCAACCTTGTTAGCTGAATTTGGTGTAAAAACTTCTCTTAACGACAGTCAATAAGCCAATTAACCAAAGAAGTAAAAACGATGAATAGTGGTGAATTATTAATTAACGTAACACCAAGCGAAACACGAGTCGCTTTAATTGAAAATGGTATGTTGCAAGAGGTTCATATTGAACGTGAGGCAAAACGAGGGCTAGTTGGTAATATATATCTGGGTAAAATTATTCGAGTTTTACCGGGTATGCAAGCTGCATTTGTTGATATAAATTTAGAAAAAGCAGCATTTCTACATGCTTCAGATATTAATTCAAAATTAATGTTAAATACCAATAATATTGATAAAGACAGTAGCAAAAACAAACTTTCAGACCCAATTCCTGACATTCAAAGCTTAGTTCACGAAGGGCAATATTTAATGGTACAAGTGGTAAAAGATCCACTTGGTACCAAAGGCGCGCGCTTAACAACAGATCTTACTTTGCCCTCTCGTTATTTGGTTTTAATTCCCAATGCAAGCCATACAGGTATTTCACAACGTATTGACGATGTTAATGAACGCGAAAGGTTAAAGAAAATAGTTAGTCCCTATTGTGATGAAAATCATGGCTTTATTGTCAGGACTGCAGCTGAAGGTGCTAGCGAGGTAGAACTCAAACATGACGCTGAATTTTTAAGGCGAGTTTGGTCAAAGGTAGATGAACGTAAACGACGAAAACAAATTAAATTTGCCATATACCAAGATCTTTCTCTGGCGTTTAGAATGTTAAGGGATTTTGTCGGTATTGAACTGGAACGTATTCGCGTTGATTCAAAATTAACCTTTGATCAACTCCTTGAGTTTACTAACGAATTTATTCCAAATCTTACGCCGGTACTTGAGTATTATCCCGGTGAGCGGCCTATTTTTGATATTTTTGATGTTGAGACTGAGATTCAACGATCGTTACACCGTAAAATTGAATTAAAATCAGGTGGTTATTTGATCATTGATCAAACTGAGGCGATGACCACCGTTGATATTAATACCGGGGCGTTTGTTGGTCATCGCAATTTAGAAGAAACTATTTTTAATACTAATATTGAAGCAACTCAATCAGTTGCACGTCAATTAAGGTTAAGAAATTTAGGCGGAATTATCATTATCGATTTTATTGATATGGCTGATGAAGATCATAAAAAGCGGGTGCTACACAGCTTAGAAACCGCATTAGAGAAAGATAATGTTAAATTTAATGTGCATGGTTTTTCACCATTAGGTTTAGTAGAGATGACCCGTAAAAGAACTCGTGAAAGTTTAGAGCATATTTTATGTGGAGAATGCCCTACTTGTACAGGACGCGGTTATTTAAAAACGGTTGAAACGGTCTGCTTTGCCATACTAAGGGAAATTGTTAGAGTCAATCGTGCCCACGATGCAGACAAATTTATTGTTTATGCTTCATCTCTAGTAAGTGAAGCATTGATTAATGATGAATTTCATAATTTAGCGGAGTTAGAGGTTTTTATTGGTAAGCAAATTAAAATTCAGACCGAAGCCATGTATAATCAAGAACAATTCGATGTGGTAATGATGTAATGAGTAAATTTTTATTATATTTGAAAGAATAGTAAGAGAGTAAATGAACGTATCTAAATTACTGAGTAGCTGCTTAAATAAGCTTTATAAAATACTAGCAATTACGCTAGTGCTTTTGGCTGTTAGTGTTAGTGGTTTACGTTTAATGCTTCCATATGCTGAAAATTACCGTTTGAACTTACAAACTTACATTAATAATAACTACCAACTTAATTTGGTTATAGGTAATTTAGATGCAGGTTGGCGTAAATCAGGGCCAAGTTTGGTTGCTAAAAATGTAAGTTTATTGCAAACAGACCAAGCCAGCATTTTTATTGATCGTATTGATTTAAGCCTTGATTTTTGGGCGAGTATCCAGGCTCGTCAATTTATCACAAACGATTTTACCTTATCGGGTACGAAAATATTTATCGATAAAAATGCGGTAGAAGAACAGAAAAATATTAAAAGTATAAATAGTTCAACAAGCTCACCATTAAAAAATCAAAAAGCGACTATAGAACGAGTTATCGAATTATTTCTTGCTCAGATTGATCATTTTTCGATAAGAAACAGTCAAATCGTTGTTAAGCTATCTGAAAATAAACGTCATAATATTTCAATAAACCAACTAGCATGGAAGAATAAAGACAATCAACATAACGCCCAGGGTGATGTGGTTTTTGGCAACTTGAGTACAAAAAACCTTAAGTTACAATTAAGATTAAATGGCAATAACCAAAAAGATCTAGCTGGTACAGTATATGTTGAAGGTAATAATATTGATATTACCCCTTGGTTAGCACAAATAATTAAAATAGATAATGAAGATACTGATTCATCAATAAGTTTTAAATCTTGGTTGTCGTTGAAAAATGGCAGCGCTGAAAAATTTCAATTGCAGCTAGCTGACAATTATATAAATTGGCGATATAAAGATGAAGAACATCAATTAAGTTTACTTAAAGGACAATTTCATACTAATTTTTTTGGAAATTTAGATCAGTTTCAATTACGCAGTTCTCCTTTAGTATTTTCCCTAGACCAGCAAAACTGGCAACCTATTACTGTTCAAGTTAGCAATAGAGAAAAGTTATTTACCAGTTATTTTTCCAATCTGGGGCTACAAAATGTTGCTCCCTTAGCACCATTATTGATTGCTGATAAAAATTTATTAGCACAAATTTCAGAATTAGATCCTATTGGTGACGTGAGTGATATTTTTATTCAAAACGATCAAGGTAAAATTAATATTGCGGCACAATTTAGTAATGTTTCTATTGGTTATAGTCAAGGAATTCCAGGTGTAGAAAATTTATCTGGGAATTTTTTATCAGCAGACAACCGTATGAAGCTTTCAGTAAAAGCAAAACAAGGGAAATTAGATTTCGATAAACACTTTATTAGAGCATTGCCTTACCAATATTTGTCTGCGGTTATTGATGGTAAATTCGACCAGCATGGGTGGCATTTAGGTAGTGAAAATCTAATTTTTAAATCCTCCGAATTAGAGCTAAATGGCAGCATTGGGGTTAACACACCAAAGGATGGCTTAACCAGTTTGTCCTTATTTGCTAATGTTAACGATATAAAAGCTGAAAATGCACAGTTTTATTTTCCACATTTATTAATGGGTGAAAATTTAGTTGCTTATCTAAACAAAGGTCTTATCGAAGGCGATATTTCACAAGCTAAAGTGCTTTTTAATGGCCCACTAGTTAAATTTCCATTTGAAGATCATAGCGGTATTTTTACGGTAAATGCTGAGCTTACTAACAGCACCTTTATGTTTGACAACCAGTGGCCATCAATTACAGGTTTTAACGCGAATTTAGATTTTACTAACAATAGCATGTTAATTACGGGGCGATCTGGAGATTTGTTAGGTGTTGATGTTAGTGGAGTTAAAGCTGAAATTGCGGATTTAAGTGGTCATCAATTATTAAATATTAATGCGGGAATAAATCATACCAAACCTGAAGCAGTTCAGGCTTTAATGGTACAAAGCCCATTAAAAAATACGGTTGGTAAAACCTTAGAGTTTATCACCTTACATGACGAAATTAATGGTGAATTTTCATTGAAAATCCCATTAAATGCACCAGATAAAACAATTGCTGCAGGCACTATTCAATTTCATGATAATAAAATGGCATTAAAATCCCCCGCCATGTATTTCAATAAGGTTAATGGTCAATTAAGTTTTGAAAATGACAAATTAAATACTAAAGATTTACAGGTCAATTGGTTAGGTATGCCTATGAAAATCTCAGTAAATGCACAGAACAATAAAGACCATTATCAAACTAATATTGCAATAGATGCAGATTGGAGTGAACCACAATGGCAATCACAAGTACCTGATCTATTACGCTCTTACTTAACTGGTAATTTAGCTTGGCATGGTGATTTAAATTTAGCGATGCCAGAAAAGGGCACTTTTTCTTATCAATTAAAAATCAATTCAAATCTTGAACAATTACAATTAAATTTACCTACGCCATATGGGAAAGAAGTTACTGAAAAAGTACCCCTACTTGTTAGTGTTAATGGCGGCTTAGAGCAATCGATAATTGATGCGAAAATTGGTAAGAAATTAAATTTTTATGGTGTTTTAGCGCACCAAAATGCTAGTTTTTCACGCGCTCATTTATTGCTTGGCAACGAACAAATGCTATTGCCTTTAGAAGGTTTCCATATTACGACTAATATTGAACAAGCAAAATTTTCTCAATGGCAACCTTTAATTTCTAATATTATCGCCAGTGTTGACCAATATTCAGAGAGTAAAGAATCGGCAAGTAAAGCCTTATTATCAGCACCAGAACGCATTCGAGGAACGATAAAAAATCTTGATATCTACGGACAATCACTTTCAAATGTTTCGTTTAGTTTGTTAGATCAATCGCAGTGGTGGTTATTGCAACTTAATGCGAAAGAAGCTCGAAGCCAAATTAAATTCTATCCAGATTGGTTTAAACAGGGAATTGAAGTAAATGCAGATTTTTTGCATCTTGATTCTGCTAGCGAATATCCCAATCAACTAGCAAAACTAGATAAATCTGTTTCAACTCAGCTTGAAGAAAACCTTAAGGTCCCAAATTTTAATCGAGCAGAAAATGACAAACTATTTTCCAGCATACCTCCGATAAAAGTACATTGTGATAGTTGCAGCTACGGTAAATTAAATTTTGGTCAGGTTGATTTTTCAATAAAACGAAAGAGTAATAACGTAATAACGTTAGAAAATTTTATCGCAAAACGTAAAAAAAATGAATTATCTTTACATGGAAATTGGTTACATAACGAAGAACAATCGTTCACTCATGTTGAAGGCCGAATACATACTTCTGATATACAACATGAATTCGAGCAGTTAGGTTTCGCATCTGCTATTAAAGGAAGTGGCGGTACCGTAGGTTTTTCATTGGATTGGAAAAATGCGCCGCAAAACTTTACCTTCGCCAACTTAAATGGCGATTTAAGAGCTAAAATTGACGATGGTTATTTGGCCGAGGTAAAAGATCAGGCTCGTGTATTCTCAATTTTAAGTTTAGGATCTTTAGTGAGAAAATTAACCTTAGATTTTAGAGATATTTTTAGCGACGGTATGTTTTATAGTCATATAAAAGGCGACTTTCATATAAAAGATGGGGTTATTTACACTGACAATACTAAAATGAAGGGCGCCGCGGGAGACCTTGTGATGAAAGGTAACACACTACTGACCTCTGGAGAATTAGACTATCGCGTTTCTTATAAACCTAATTTAACCTCAAGTTTGCCAGTACTTGCTTGGATCTCTACATTAAATCCCGTAACTTTTTTAGCCGGAGTTGCTTTAGACCAAGTATTTTCTTCAACGGTTGTTTCGGAATTTAAATTTGAACTTACCGGAAACGTAAACGAACCAAATTGGCGTGAAGTTACCCGTAAAACGCGAGATGTTACTGTAGGCAGAACAACGCCACCTCAATTTGCCGATAACCTTGATCAAAAGAATATTGATCAGCCCGACCTTGAACATAATAAAATCATTAAAAAATCAAAGAATAAAGTAATTACACCATTAAAGGCGCCTAATAATCATAAGCCATCTACAATTCCGAAAAAAGTAAACAATGTTAAAGCTGATCCCATCGATGGTTAGACTTAGCGCTGTGCAATTAACGTCAAATTCTGATGTTACAGACAACCTTAACCGTATAGCTAAAATATTAGTTGAACTGACGAATTTACCCCAAGCGGAGCAACATATTGTAGTGCTACCTGAATGTTGTTTATTTTTTGGTGGTAAAGATACGGAACAATTAGTGTTAGCGCAGAAAACCGCTGAGCACGATGAAAATGAGCTATTAAAACAACTTGCACACCTTGCAAGCAATTTTAATGTCACTTTAGTTGCGGGTACAATCCCTATTTTAGTTGGCAACAAAACCAACAAGGAAAATAATAAATTTTATAATCGGTGTTGTGTTTTTTCTCCTACGGGAGAGTTACTTGATTTTTACAATAAAATGCATTTATTTGACACCGCATTTAAAGATAAAACAATAGATCTTCAAGGTAAGCACACAACGGCTAATTACTGCGAATCTACCTATGCCCATGCGGGAGAAAAAACGACAGTAGTTTCTACACCATTTGCCAAATTAGGTTTATCGGTTTGTTACGATTTGCGTTTTCCTGAATTATATCGTCAATTACAACAGCAAGGCGCAGATATTATTACTGTGCCTAGTGCTTTTACTAAAGTTACCGGAAAATCTCATTGGCAAGCTTTATTGCAAGCTCGGGCGATAGAAAACCAAGTCTTTATTATTGCAGCAGGTCAAGAAGGTATACATAAAAATGGTCGTGAAACTTGGGGGCACAGCATGATTATTAGCCCTTGGGGAGAGATTTTAGCTTGCCAAAAATATGGTGAAGGTTTTGCCAGTGTTATTGTTGATCTTGGTGAAGTTGAACAAATACGTGCTAAAATGCCTGTAGCGAAACACAATCGTTTTGTCGTCTCATTAAAAAGCGATAAAAATAATAACTATTAACTAAAAAATACACTTACCTTTTTAGTTTAATTGAAGGACAAAAAATGAATATTGTTGAACAAAGCCTGTTAGCTGAAAGCCAGTTAGATAGAGATATACTAACTAAAACTTTAGCGAGTATGTTTCAACATAAAATCGACTTTGCGGATTTGTATTTTCAGTCTAGCCGTAACGAATCTTGGATGCTTGAAGACGGAATTATTAAAGAAGGTTCGTATAATATTGAACGCGGAGTTGGTGTGCGCGCAATTGCTGGAGAAAAAACGGGCTTTGCCTATTCAGACGATATTAATGAACAAGCGTTAATGACTGCCGCCAATGCCGCAAGAGGTATTGTTAATCAAGGTGTGGTTAGTGAAATTAAACCATTTAACGTACAAGCCAATAAATCTATTTACCTTGATGTTGACCCGTTAGCGAGTTTAAACCAAGAACAAAAAATATCTTTATTACACGAAGTAGAAGCACATGCACGCTCTGTTGATAAACGTGTTTCACAAGTGATTGTGAGTTTGTCTGGTGTTTATGAAACAATTTTAGTTGCCGGGAGTGACGGTGCCTTTGCGACTGATATTCGACCTTTAGTGCGATTAAATTGCTCTGTTTTAGTTGAAGAAAATGGAAAACGCGAGCGTGGCAGTTCTGGCGGCGGTGCTCGTACCGATTACAGCTATTTTTTTGAAGCACAAGGCGATAAAGCGCGCTACTTTCATTATGCAGAAGAAGCGGTTAGACAAGCGATTGTTAATTTGCACGCCATAGATACGCCTGCTGGCATGTTACCAGTAGTACTGGGCTCTGGTTGGCCGGGCGTTTTACTTCATGAAGCCGTTGGTCATGGTCTTGAGGGGGATTTTAACCGTAAAGGCTCTTCTGCCTTTTCAGGAAAAATTGGACAACAAGTTACTTCTGAACTGTGCACAATTGTTGATGATGGCACGCTTGCTAATCGTCGCGGTTCTCTCTCGATAGATGATGAAGGAACCGCTGGACAATACAATGTCTTAATTGAAAAAGGAATTTTAAAAGGCTACATGCAAGATAAGCAAAACGCTGGTTTAATGGGCGTTAAAACCACGGGTAATGGCCGCCGTGAATCTTATGCGCATTTACCTATGCCGCGGATGACAAATACCTATATGCTTGCTGGCGAAAGTAGCCCTGAAGATATTATTAAATCGGTGAAAAAAGGCATATATGCGCCAAACTTTGCAGGCGGACAAGTGGACATTACCTCGGGAAAATTTGTATTTACCACCGCAGAAGCTTATTTAATTGAAAACGGTGAGATAACATCGCCAGTAAAAGGGGCAACGCTCATTGGTAATGGCCCAGAAGCAATGAAAAAAGTCAGTATGGTGGGTAACGATTTAGCACTAGATGCTGGCGTTGGTGTATGTGGTAAAGATGGTCAAAGTGTACCTGTGGGCGTTGGTCAGCCAACCCTGAAAATAGATGAAATGACTATTGGTGGGACGCAGTAAATATTGTATGAATATGTGTATGATATAAATACATGATGGTTAAATTTAAGAGGTTAAATGGATGCGAGTATTGAGTAAATCTATATTGTTAATCAGTGTTTTTGTTTTAAATAACATAACCGGGATTGCATTTGCCAAAACTAATTATTATGAAGATGCATTACAAGCATTCAATCAAAAAGATGTGAATAGTGCATTTATACATATTAAAAATGCATTGCGAGAAAATGAAAAAAACCTACCTGCAAAAATACTCTTAGCTCAAATTTTGATAGAAAAAAAAGCCTATGCTTTAGCCGAACAAGAATTAAATGATGCTATTGTTCAAGGCGCTGACTTTAATCTAGTTATCGAGCTACTAGGGCGTAGCATGTTGTTGCAAGGTAAGTTTGAACAAGTCCTTTTACTCGATAAAAAAACTGCATTATATCAACAAGGAAAAATAGATTTTGATTTAATAAAAGCTCAAGCATATCGAGCTTTAAAAAAAGTAGATCAAGCAGAATTCATTTATAATAATATTTTGTCAAAAGACAAAAATAATGTTCAGGCAATGCTCGGCTTAGTTTCAATAAATATTTACCTTCAAAATTTCGAAGACGCTAAACCATTATTAACCAAAGTAAATTTAATTGATCCTAAAAACAGCAAATTATGGCAATTGAAAGGAATGGTTGCACGAAGAGAAGGGGATATTAATAATGCTATCTTATTTCTTGAAAAATCTTCACAGTTAGACTCAGATAATATTGTAACGTTAAGAGACACTGCCAATGCATATATTGCACTTAAAAACTATGACAAAGCAGAGCAATTAATTAATAAAGTTTTATTACTTTCCCCTAAAGATCCGCAAGCACAATTGATGAAAAGTTCACTTTTAAAAAATTTGGATCAAAGTAAATTAGCAGATCAAGTTTTAGTGGAATTAAGCAATCAAATTTCAGCTGTCGATGAAAATTATTTGTTGTCTCAACCTCAATTACTCTTAATTGATGCAATGAGTAGTTATTCGCAACAAAAATGGCAACAAGCGAAAACTAAATTTAAATTATATTTAAAGAATAACCCGGATGGCAAGGATATTAATTCTGTAGTTTTACTTGCAGATACTTATAGTCAACTTAATGAGCCAGAATCAGCCTTACAGCTTTTAAGTACTTATGAAGATGAACTTCTTGAAAATAAAGATTATGCATTAATTTTAGCGGGTCTGTATCTTAAAAATAATAAAACTTTTAAAGCTGATTATTTATTAATTCAGCTTAGAAAAAGGTATGGTGATGATGAACGTTTGTTGATTTTTTCAGCGCAAGTGTTAACTAAATCAGGGAAACCCGATAAAGCTCTGCAATTGCTTGAAAATGCTAAAGTAGCGAGAGGCAATAATTACCTTGAAACGTTAACCGTTTTGTCTATGCAATTAGGTGATTTCAAAAAAAGCTTAAAATATATTACTTCACTCACCGAAAAAATGCCTGACAATACAAAATATCAACTACTTTATTCTCGAATACTGTTAAAGCTTGGTCAAAAAAATAAAGCAAAAAAACTTGTGGAAAAACTGTATAAAAATAATCCTCAAGACAGAGCCGTAAGATTCACCTATGCATTATTAAAGTCGAGTGTGGGGGAAGATCAGGAAGCAACAAAGATATTAAATGATATTGTTACTCAAAATCCAAATGATAGCGAAGCATGGTTTGCTTTAGCTCAAATCGAATATGATCTAGGTAATACAAAACAAACAATAGAAATACTTGAGCAACAGGCAAAAACACCTGAAAACAAAATTGAAGCTTTATATAAATTAGCTGTAATTACGTTTGAACATCAACAGTATCTAGAAAGCTTGGCGTTTACTAATCGGTTATTAAAAAATAATCGACTTGATGTTAAGGCACTTATGCTTAAATCTAAAGTTTTAATTGCCTTAAATAAAATTGATGACGCCAAGCATCAACTTGATATTCTTACGGGCTTAATTAACGATGATGCTCGTTTATTACTTGCTTTAAGCGGGTTACAAAATCGAGTTAAGAATTATGATGCAGCCGAATATAGCTTACAATTAGCCCTTAAGTTAGCACCTAATGCTTTACCAGTAATTATCGAAAATATTAAATTGAAATTGCAGCTTAATAAAATTAAAGAAGCAAGCACTCTATTAAGTAAAGCAGAGAAAGGAAGATACAAAAACAATCTCTTTTTAACCATTTTAAGAGGAGATTTAGCTTTAATTAAAAATCATGGAGATAAAGCCTTTGATTATTATATTTCCGCATTAAATCAAGATAATGAGAACGTAATCGCGTTAATTAAACTATCTCAAATAAGTTATAAAAAACCATTCATCAATAAATTTACTCAGTTTTTAAGTAGCATGGTTGAAAAGCATCCAGATTTTGTTTTTCAGCGTCATACGCTTGCTGACCACCTTCTAAACAATAAATACTATGAACAAGCCAAATACCACTATCAAGTACTGTTAACAAAAAATATCCCTGTAGAAAAAAGAGGGATTGCACTTAATAATTTAGCTAATATTAATATACGTGATAAAAACTACACAACAGCTATTGAGCAATCTAAACAAGCAAAACTGGCGTTAGGTCCAGTTCCTGCGGTAATAGATACGCTTGGTTGGGCATTAGTCTTATCTGGAGATTTGAATAAAGGACTTGAGTCCCTCAGACAAGCCTACACTCGTTCATCTACTAGCCCTGAAATTCAATACCATATTGCATATGCATTAGTAAAATTAAAACGAATTGGTGAAGCAAAAGAAATGTTGACATCATTACTTTCCTTACCTAATAATTTTGAAGAATATCATTTAGCGCAAAAATTACAGCAAACGTTAAATTAATGAACGGTCCTAAGATTTAAGTATTGCTAGTTGTATCTTTCTTTTATGAAACAGCTAGCATTACTAATACAAAGATCTTACTGAATAGATCAAACACTCACCAAAATTATAATAATCTCAATTCACACAACAAAGCGTAACAATTGTTATTAATAAAATGTGCTGTTAAATGCATACTATTAAATTTGATTAATGCTATCTCTTTTAAGTATGTACTCAATAAAAACAAGCTGTTAATGTGCGATTAAGTAAATAAAATACGACAAATAAAAGCATCTAAGTTTTATATTTAGAGGTATTAGTGGCGTTTTTTACAGGATTGTTCGAAGGTTAAGTATGGATAACAAAAAGTACTTTGGGAGCGGGAATTAACACAAATAAAAATGCCTTATAGAAATTACTATAAGGCATAAATTTTATGTAATAAATTTTGATTGATATAATCTATTTAGATAATAATTTTTTTCTTTTAGAAAGTATCGCTACAGAACCAATCATAAATAAAAACAGTGTTGAAGGTTCAGGCACATCAACTGGAGGTTTAGGAGTCCTAGCAACGATTGTTAACCGATAATCTTCAGTTTCGCCTTGATCTTCAAAGCCGTTAGGTAACATATTGTAATTATGATTGTAATTAGTATTTTGCAATGAGTTTTCACAAACTACTCTGGCTCTTAACCATGTATCACCTAATGCAGCATCTAATGGAATGGTCATTTTCTTATAAAAAGCGCGATAAGTATCATTACTATTCCAATCACCTATATCATTATTCCATGTGCCGCCACCATCTTTGACACCGCTAGAATTTTGGTTTTTCCACCAATTTCTTTGTATGATTTTTTCTGAGTTATTAGCCCACGATCCATTGCCATTCCAGTCAACCCATGATTTTACTTGGTCATATTTGTGATTACCATCGGTAGAACGAGTCATTTTAAATTTAAACTTTACTAAATCACCTCGGGTAAGTTTCCCTGTAGTTGAATAGTTAGTCCAAGTTGAACCACCATCTGAAGATGTTTTCCACGAAACACCGTCATCTGTAGCATTGTCAGCGTCTGTTGCTTGATTAAAACTGTCTGTATCCCATTTAGTTCCCAATCTTTGCCAACGGGCTGTTTTATTGCAAGCTGAACCATAAGAGCTCGTTGCATCACCGTAGTCTTGACTACCTTTGTCTTGTGAGCCGCCGATTTTTGTTTTGCTACATGAAAGCATTGTCGTTGGACTAGCCAATGCAAAATTAGAAAAACTTAAAAGTGCAATGGATATAGCAATTGCTTTAATACTATTCATTAATTCTTACCTTAATTCGTGATATACCCGTATTTTGCAAATATTATGCCTAATGTATTTTTTATTTTTTATTTTTTATTATCGCTATAAATAACAAATAGTTAAAGTGATATTGGTTATTTGAATGTTTCTCTGGTTACCGATAAAAAAACAGATAGTGTAAAAAAAACTGACAACTGCAAAGTACCTAAAGTCAGTTTATCAAACTTTGTTTATATTTTAAATTAGCTAAACTGAATATGTTCCTTTAAATAAGTAAACAATTCTTGATAATATTTTGCAGTTTTTTCAGCTTTTACTTCTTTACTCGCTTGGCGCACCAATTGGCGTAATTTTTGTCGCTCCATTGAAGGATTGTCTGTTAATAATGCTTCAATAGTAGGGCTGCCTTGAGCGATCAAATCATCTCTAATTTCTTCTAAACGCACAAATTTAGCTGTTTCTTGTTGATGTTTATTGGCCATTACATCAATCGCTTGGTGTATGGGGTCTAAATCAGTTTCTAATAGTAATTTTGCAATATGTCTAATGTGTCGACGCATTGCTTCATGTTTGTTGGCGATTTTATCTGCAACTACCATTGCATAAACTAAGTCTTCGGTTAACGGCAAACGGCTGCGTTGATGCTTCGACATTTCTACTAATTTTTGTGCGAAATGTTGTAATTGGATCATTTCTCGTTTTATTTCTGATTTACTTTTTAATTCTTCTTCATCGCTATCGATTACTGGAGATTTTTTCGCAGACGGTTTACTCATGTTTACAGACTTTAGCTTCTTTTAAAGGGTATATGACATTATTATATACGCAATTTATTGAGATTACTCAATCAAGTTAATAATCTATGTTATCCTTACTTTCTCTTCGATTATTTTACTATTAATAACAGAATATCATGACAACAAAAGATAATGTTTTAGCACAATTTTCCCAAGTTAAAGAAAGTGTTGCAAAGGTACTGAATTTAGCCGAGTCATTAGGTGCTGATGGCGCTGAAGTTGCTATGAGTCGGCAACAAGGCTTAAGTGTTGGTACACGTTTAGGCGAAGTTGAAAATGTTGAATTTACTAACGATGGTGCACTCGGTATTACTGTTTATCAACAAGGAAGAAAGGGCAGTGCTTCAACCGCAGATTTGTCAGAAAAAGCATTACAACAAACCGTACAAGCAGCAATAAATATTGCTCAATACACTTCGGTTGATGACTGTTCTGGACTTGCTGATAAAGAATTATTGATGATGTCGCCACCAGATTTAGATTTGTATTATCCAAAGGCGATAGCGACTGATCAGGCGATTGAGATAGCTAAGACCTGTGAGGATAGCGCCTTGGCGGTTGATAAGCGGTTAAGTAACTCAGATGGTGCAAATTTTTCAAGTTATAATGGCTTTCGTGTATATGGTAATAGTCATGGTCAGTTGGTTGGCTATCCGAGCAGTCGTCATAGCTTGTCGTGTGTGATGATCGCTACCGAAAATGATGATATGCAACGAGATTACGCGTACACCGTTAATCGTGATTTTGATTTGTTACTTTCGCCCGAACAAGTTGGGAAAGATGCCGCTCAAGAAGCGCTATCTCGCCTACATAGCCAAAAATTGAAAACGGGTAAATATCCGGTAATGTTTAAGGCTGACATTGCAAATTCAATATTTGGTCATTTTATTGCGGCGATTAGTGGTGGAAATTTATATCGAAAATCATCATTTTTGCTCGATGCTATTGGTGAACAAGTATTTCCTGATTTCTTATCTATTGTTGAAAAACCCTTTATTAAAAAAGCGCTAGCAAGTAGCCCGTTTGATAATGAAGGCGTAAAGCCAATAGAAAGAAATATTATTGCTAACGGTGTGTTAGAAAGTTACTTATTAACCTCTTATTCTGCTCGTAAATTAGGATTAACTACAACGGGTAATGCTGGCGGGATACATAATTGGCAAATATCTTCTAATGGCGGTGATTTTTTAGCCATGGCGAAACAACTTGGCACTGGCTTGTTAGTTACCGAATTAATGGGACAAGGAGTCAATGTTGTCAATGGCGATTATTCACGTGGTGCAGCAGGATTTTGGGTGGAAAATGGCGAGCTTAAATATCCTGTTTCAGAAATAACCATTGCCGGTAATTTAAAAGATATTTTTAAAGGTTTAGTCGCTGTGGGTAATGATATTGATTACCGCGGTAGTATTCATACTGGCTCATTGTTAATTGAATCAATGCAAGTGTCAGGTGAGTAAAGTCTAAAGTTTATTTTTCAATATTGATGCTCGCTTTTTTATGAACCGAGCATCAATGTTGCGGTTCCCAAAAAGGCGAAAATCCCGACAACATCAGTAATAGTTGTTAATAGTACTCCGCCAGCGAGCGCTGGATCGATATTGATTTTTTTCAATACTAAAGGAATGCTAACTCCGGCAAGGCCGGCAGCAGTTAAATTCATCAGCATTGCAAAGGCTATAACACTCCCAAGTGTTAAGTCTTGCTTCCAAATAGCGACTACCGTTGCAATTAATAAAGCCCAAATTAAACCATTTAAAAAGCCAACGGCGAGTTCTTTTGTGAGTAATTCTTTAGTATTGCTGTCTCCAATATGGCCTAATGCCATACCTCGAATAACTAGCGTTAACGTTTGATTACCAGCAACACCGCCCATACTTGGTACTAATGAATTTAAAATTGCTAGAATAGTTAACTGTCCTAAAATATCATCAAATAAGCTGGTTACGGCAACGGCTAATAAGGCGGTAATTAAATTTACGCCTAACCAAACCGAACGTTGTTGAGTACTTTTAACAACAGGTGCAAAAGTGTCAGCTTCATCGCCTAAACCCGCCATACTCATCATTGAGTGTTCTGCATCTTCACGAATAATATCAACAACATCATCAATTGTTATACGGCCAAGTAAATGTCCTTTGTTATCGATAACTGGCGCTGAAAACCAATCGTGACGTTCAAATAATTGTGCTACTTCGGTGACTGCCATTTCTGCGGTGATCACTTCCACATTATTATTAATTAATGTGGAGACATTAGTTTCTGGCTGGGAAGTAACAAGCGCTGATAATGAAACAGCGCCAATAAAAATATCATTTCTGTCAACAACATAAAATGAATCAGTCGCTTCAGGTAATTCTGCTTTAAGTCGTAAATAACGTAACACAACATCCACAGTTACTTCAGGTCTTAAGGTTATGGTATCTGTATTCATGATCCCACCAGCACTTTCTTCATCATAAGAAAGTGCTGTTTCAACTCGAGCTCTGTCTTGGCTGTCCATTGATTTAAGAACTTCTTGGTATTCATTTTCGGGTAATGTTCTTAAAACTTCTGCTAAATCATCAACATCCATCCCTTCAGCTGCAGCAGCAACTTTTTCGGGATGCATACTTCTTAATATGCCTTTACGGACTTCTTCGTTTAGTTCTTCAAGAACTTCACCGTGGAGATCAGGATCAATGAGTTGCCAAACAATATCACGGGTTTTTGCTGGAGAAGATTCTAGGATTAGTGCGACATCGTATGCCGGCATGTTTTGCAATAATTTTCGAACGTGCACAAATAAACCGCGATCAAGTGACTGGTGCACTTGTTGCATATGTTGTTGATTGATGTCTTGTTCTAAAATTTCCGGCATATGAGCTCGATCCTGTGCCGTGTACTAATAAAAAGTAACTAAAAAAGTTCGCTTGTTAATTTTAGCAACTAAAGTTGCCAATAAAGTGTAACGTAATCAATCATTTTTATCAGTAATTATCTTACTATATTTATTGTAATATTTTAGCGCTGTGGGCGTAATTAGGGATTATTCATCTTCATCAAACTTATCGTTGATCAACTGACAAACATTTTTTAGCGCGATTTCTGCGTCGTTACCTTGAGTTTTAATGGTAACCGATTTACCTTGCCCCCCAGCAAGTAGCATTAACGCCATAATTGAACTGGCATCGGCACTTTTATCACCTAAATAAACACTTATCTGAGCGTCAAACTGCTGTGATAATTGTGCTAATTTAGTCGCTGCTCGGGCATGCAATCCAAGCTTATTTACAATGATTAGCGTTTTTTCTAAGTTGGGCATTTAATGTGTTCTTATTAGGTTGAAGAAATTTCGATGTCACGATGACGAGTCTGAATATCTTCACGTTCTTTACGAAAATTGCTCGCTAGCAATTCAGCGATATATACGGAGCGATGTTTTCCACCAGTACAACCGATTGCTATGGTTACGTAAGTACGATTATTACGTTCTAAATGTGGTAACCAAGTCATCATAAAACTGTTAATTTGCCAAACAAACTTAGTAACTATGGGTTGACTGGCTAAAAAATCTTTTACGTCTTGATCTAATCCAGTGCTCTTTTTAAGTGATTTTTCCCAAAATGGATTAGGTAAAAAACGGGCATCGAAAACAAAATCAGCATCGGCAGGAATACCATGTTTATAACCGAATGATTCAAAAACTAACACCATTGAACCCGTTTTTTTACCTAAAATTCGTTCTCGCACTAAATCGGCGAGTTGGTGTGGTGAAAGTTTGCTGGTATTAATATATAAATCAGCCCGACTAGAAATGGGTTCTAATAATTTTTTCTCTAAGGCAATAGCTTGATCTAGCGCGATATGTTGTTTAATTAATGGATGCAAGCGACGGGTTTCGCTAAAACGGCGAATTAAATCATCGTCATTGGCATCAAGATATAAAATGCTTAATTCTACAGCATTAGGTAAATAATCAATGATCTCTGAAGCATCGTTAGGATCATCTGGCAAATTACGGACATCTAGACTTACCGCAACTTTGTCATATTCGTTAATTACTGTGTGAGTAAGGGCGGGAAGCAAATTTACAGGGATATTATCGACACAGTAGTAACCTAAATCTTCAAGTACGCGTAAAGCGACCGATTTACCTGAACCAGATCGTCCACTGACTATAATTAAATTCATTGTTTGATTTCTTATTTTTGTGTTGCTACGTTGGTGTTTAAGGTTCAACTTTGTTTGCTGTAGAGCTAATTAACTGAAACAACTGTTGATCGTTTTCACATTTTCTTATTTCTTTGGCAACTTCTTTGTTACTAAATAGCTGAGCAATGCTTTGTAAAGTTGATAAATGTTGTTTACATTGAGATTCGGGTACAAATATGGCGATAAAAATATCAACATCGCGATTGTCGATTGCATCAAATGCTATAGGGCTTGTTGTGGTCATAAATACAGCGATAACATCGTCGCCTTTACATAACCTACCATGGGGAATAGCAATCCCTTTACCAATGCCCGTACTACCTAACTTTTCGCGTTGCATTAGGCTTGCTAATAATTCTTGCTGAGTTAATTCTGTTATTTTAGTGGCAGCTATTGCACTTAAATGTTCAAGGATGTTTTTTTTACTTGAAGCAGGAACTGCACAAGATGTGCAGTCCTGAGATAAAATATCGATTAATTTCATATTAACAAGTACAACTAATGCTGGGTTATTTTTCCTTTGTATTTTAATACTTGTCTATCTAATTTATCAACTAATGAATCAATAGCGGCATACATATCGTCATTTTCTGACGATGCATGAATCTCACCACCATTCATATGTAGGGTTGATTCGGCAATATGTTTTATTTTTTCTACATTAAGAACAACATGAACATTATTGATATGATCAAAATGTCGTTCTAGCTTTGCAAACTTACTGGTAACGTATTCGCGTAATGAAGATGTCAATTCTATATGATGACCTGTTAGATTAATTTGCATAAGCTCAATCCTTATCGAGTGGTTAATTAAAGTAAACTTTTTCGTTGATTTGATGGCGGTATAGCAAGCGATTCACGGTATTTTGCTATGGTACGCCGGGCGACATTAATACCTTGATCTGCAAGCAATTCTGTCATTTTACTGTCACTTAGTGGTTTTGACGGAATTTCTGCTGCAATCAATTTCTTGATTAATGCTCGAATAGCTGTAGATGAACATTCCCCTCCGTTTTCTGTACTAACATGACTCGAGAAAAAATATTTTAATTCATAGATTCCTCGAGGTGTGTGCATGAATTTTTGTGTAGTTACACGTGATATGGTCGATTCATGCATTTCGACCATTTCTGCGATATCGTTTAGCACCATAGGTCTCATAGCTTCAGGACCATGCTCAAAAAAGGCTTGTTGCTGTTTTACAATACAATTAGATACTTTTAATAAAGTGTCGTTGCGCGATTCTAAACTCTTAATAAACCATTTTGCTTCTTGTAAATTTGAACGCATAAATTGGCTATCATTTGATGATTTCATACCCTTGATCATTGAGGCATATTGCTGATTAATACCTAGTTTGGGTGCAGTATCTGGATTTAGTTCAACTACCCAACGACCATTTTTCTTTTCAACTGAAACATCAGGAATAACATATTGATCGTCACCTTTGACGACAACATCTCCTGGTCTGGGGTTTAAAGATTGAATTAAGCGCATTATTTCGCGAAGTTGATCTTCTTTTAATCGTGTCTTGCGCATAAGTTGTCGATAGTCACGATTGCCAAGTAAATCAATATGTTCGCTAATCACCATTTTACATTCTTTAAGCCAAGGTGTTTCTGGATCAAATTGATTGAGCTGAATTAATAAGCATTCTGGAACGGAGCGTGCACCAACACCAATAGGATCGAACATATTGATGCGTTTTAATACGGCTTCAACTTCATCCAATTCTACTTCGTTGTTACCCGTACTTTCTAAAATTTCTTCTGCACTAACGGTCAAATAACCAGAATCGTCAATGGCTTCAATGATCGCGGTGGCAATTGTTTTATCGGTTTCCGAAAAGGGTGTTAATTCCATTTGCCAGCGCAAATGATCTTGAATCGTGTCTGTGGTTTCACCTTGATAAACATTGTCATCTGCTGGGGCTACTGCGCCTGTATTTGATACGCCTGCGCTGTAAGATTCTTCCCAAGTAGTATCAACACTTAACTCTTCGGGTATGTCGTTTTGCTCGATGACTTCGGTAGTGGTAATTTCATCACTACTTGGTATTGCTTCTTCACTGCCATCCAATGAGTTGTTTTCGGCTGATTCGGTATTTGCTGAAAAAGCTTCTTCAAGCTTGTCCATATCATTTTCGTTGTTTGAGGTTGAGCTTTCGTCTACTTCTAATAAGGGATTATTTTCTAAATTTTCTTGAATTTCTTGTTGGAGATCTAACGTAGACAGTTGCAGCAGTTTTATCGCCTGCTGTAACTGAGGTGTCATCGTTAAACTTTGTCCTATTCGGAGCTGAAGACTTGGGCGCATTTAGATTATTATTTTCCCTGTATTGTTATCATTATGTATGGCGACGATTATTTATATTACAAGCACAAAGCTTAATTATAGATAAAATAGTTTCTGCTAATTTAAGTACTTTTTCCATGACCTTTTTATTATTCAACTATAGCGTGAATTGTTCGCCAAGGTATACATCTCTTACTTGTTTATTAGCCAAAATTTGATCTGCATTACCATCGGCTATTAATTCACCATGACTTACAATATAAGCATGCTCACAAACATCGAGCGTTTCACGTACATTATGATCGGTGATCAATATGCCTAAGCCTCTTTTCTTTAAGTGTAGGATAATCTTTTTTATATCTCCAACCGATATTGGGTCAACACCCGCAAAAGGTTCATCGAGTAATATAAATTTTGGATCAGCAGCAAGTGCTCTGGCTATTTCCACTCGTCGGCGTTCACCGCCAGACAAGCTCATACCTAAATTATTTTGAATATGACCAATATTAAATTCTTCCAACAAATGCTCTAATTTTTCTTCGCGCTCAACCTCTGAAAGTTGCTTTTGTGTTTGCAAAATTGCCATTATATTGTCGTAAACAGTTAGCTTTCGAAATATTGATGCTTCTTGCGGTAAATAGCCAATGCCTTTTCGCGCACGTTCATGCATAGGCTCTAGGGTGATGTCTTCATTATTTAATACTATTATTCCATCATCACTTGGTACTAAGCCAACTATCATATAAAACGAAGTGGTTTTACCCGCACCATTAGGACCAAGTAGACCAACTATTTGTCCAGCGTTAACTTGTAAGCTCACACTCTTTACAACTCGTCGGCCTTTATATGATTTTGCTAAGCCATTAACTTGTAATGTTGATTCATTCATGGATTTTTTTTGTCTTTAAGTTTGGGCTGTAAAATGGTCGTTACTCTTTCATTACTATCAGTTTTCTTCTCAGCATTAAGTTGTTCAGTTAAAATATTGTAAATAATAATATTACCACTAACTAAACTACCTTCTTGGCTTACCGAAGCATTACCTGAGATGGTGATTGTATGCTTTGCTGGTTCATATTTAATTTGATTGGCCTGTAAAATAATAGGTTGACCATCATCTAATAATTGTTTGAATATCGCGGGCTTTCCAGAAGCAACATAAATTTTATTTTCTGTGTTTTCTTGGCTAACCACTTGAACAATATCGGCTTTAATTGATAATGAACCTTGTGTTATTTCAACATTATCTAAATAACTGGCAATTTTGTTTTTTATATCACTAGCTTGGCGGTTTGATTTAATAATAACTTGTTGGTCAATATCTGTAATTGCGCAATGCGCATACTCTAACGGTAATAATATTAATGCAGCAAGCAGCAACTTAGCTTTTAGTTTTTTCATAGGTAGTTTGTACATGTTCAGTTAAGGTCATCTGTTTAGTATTTAAATCAACAATAAGGCCTGAGCCATACGTTATAAAATTCTTTCCTTGGATCATCACTGTTTGATCAGAACTTATGATATTGGTATTCAAATCTAGTTCCAAATATTTACAATTTATTTCTTTGATCAAACTCGATTTATCAGTCGCATGGAGGCGCACTCTACCTTCTAATATTACTCTATTATTACTATAGAGTGTTGCCTCATTAGCACTAAGTTTCCATGGTTTGCTTTTACTTTTTGGAAATAAAGTGTATTGCGGATATTCAAAATGAGTAAATTCTAAATCAGTGTAATGTTCCATGCGTTGGGCATCAATAACATGAGATAACAGGCCACTTTTATTATAAATAGTGCTGGCGAGAGATTCGGCAATAAAATCTGGCTCCAGTTGCTTATCTATAGTCTGTTCGTTATTAACATTTGTGCTGCGCCATTCAATAACACTATACGTTATATAACACATTAATAAGACAAAAACGGCGAGGCCATATAATCGTGTCATCGTTAAACAATCTTACTTAAAAATACTATTAAAGAACTCATACACTAGCACCGCGAGCATTTTCGAGGGTATTTTGACATTGCATTATTATGTCACATAATTCTCTTACAGCGCCAAAACCACCTCGTGTAGAAGTAACATAATTCGCCTGTTGAATTATTTGTGGATGAGCATCTTGCACGGCAACGCCTAAACCCACTGCATTGATACAGTCAAGATCGGGAATGTCATCACCTATGTAAGCAATTTGTGTTAACGATAAATCAAGTGTTACTGTTAATTGTTCAAGGGCGGGCAGTTTATTTTCTTGACCTTGAATAATATGCGTTACATTTAAAGCGCTCATACGATTTTTTACGATGTTTGATTGTCGACCAGTGATCACTGCTACTTCAACACCACTGGTAATTAAAGCTTTTATACCAAAGCCGTCTTTTGTGTGAAAAGCTTTAAGTTCTTCGCCATCGTTACCTAAATAAATTCGGCCATCTGAAAATACGCCATCAATATCGCAAACTAATAATTTGATATTTTTTATTTGGTTAGCAAGCTCTTTGCTGATTTCTCCATAATAGGTGGTGATTGCCATGTTTATATTACTCCAGCTTTGAGTAAATCTTGCATATTCATTGCGCCGACTAAATCGTCATTACTATCAACGATAAGTAAACCATTTATTTTTTTATCTTCCATTATTTTTAAAGCTTCAGCGGCCAACATGTCACTTTTTACTACACAAGGGTTTAATGTCATTACTGATGCAATGGTGTCTTGGTGAATATCGACCATATTAGCAAGCACTCGACGTAAATCACCATCAGTAAAAAGTCCTTGTAATTTATCGTCATCGTCAACTACGGCGGTCATGCCTAATCCTTTTTCCGACATTTCTACCAGAGCATCTTTAACTAAAGACGAAGCTGAAACCATTGGTAGGCTTTCGCCGCTGTGCATAATATCACTTAACCGCAACAATAAACGTTTGCCTAAGCTGCCGCCGGGGTGCGATAAAGCAAAATCATCAGCAGTAAATCCTTTGGCATTAAGTAAAGCAACAGCTATTGCATCGCCCATAACTAAAGTAGCCGTTGTGCTTGAAGTTGGTGCTAGTCCCAATGGGCATGCTTCTTGTGATACTTGAATACAAATATGAACATCACTAAGTTTAGCTAAAGTTGAATTTACATTACTCGACATTGCAATAAGTTTAGCACCAATACGGCGAATAACTGGGACAATAGCTAATACTTCACTGGTTTCGCCAGAGTTTGAAATTGAAAGCACAACATCATCACTGGTTATCATCCCTAAATCGCCATGGCTTGCTTCCCCTGGATGAACAAAAAAAGCTGGAGTGCCAGTACTTGCAAGTGTTGCTGCTATTTTTCCACCAATATGACCAGATTTGCCCATGCCGATTACAATAACGCGTCCCTTACAAAGACACATTAGTTGACAAGCTTTTTCAAAATGCTGATCAATAAACTGTTTTAATTCTTCAACCGACTGCTGTTCAATTGTAATAACTTGCAACGCTAACTCTTTAAAATTTTTCATCAACATTAAGCCTATTAATCAGTCAATTGACTAAAAAGTAAAATTTGGTAAGCAATATAACTTAGTAACAGCACTGCACCTTTCAAACGAGTAATACGAAAAAAGCCTTTTTGGCGGCTGAAACACAAGACAAACAATAATAAAGTAATAGCAATCATAACTGGAGCATCCCGACTTCCAGCTTCAGGGTCGATCGCGCCGGGAGCAATTAAACCTGCAAAAGGTAATACCGCTAAAATATTAAATATATTAGAGCCAATAATATTGCCCATGGCTAAATCGTGCTCTTTTTTTATTACGCTTGCAATACTGGCTGCTAATTCAGGCAAGCTTGTACCAACGGCAATTACCGTTAAACCGATAACTAAATCGCTAATGCCAAATTCATGCGCTATAAAAACGGCTGACTCAACCAAATAATGTGAACTTGCCACTAATAAAATAATGCCAGCAATCAACCAAAAAATAGAAATTAATGGATTGCTTTGTTCTGGAATTTCTTGCTCTGCTTCAGCGATCATCCGATCATCTTCACTAATATTTTCTTGGGTTTGTTTTTTACGTTGTATTAATGCTCTGATTAGTAAGCTGCCAATAAAAATGAAAAAACCAATCATCAAGGCGATGCCTTCAATAAAAGTAAATTTATCATCAGCCAGCAGCCAAAAAGCAATAACCGTTAATAATAAAATTAGTGGTAATTCTTGCTTTATGGTTGAGGAAGAAACCATTAAAGGCTTAATTAAGGCTGTAATACCCAGCACTAAAGCGATATTAGTAATATTCGAGCCTATGGCGTTACCGATAGCTGTATTCGGGCTACCTTGTATTGATGCCACTGCGGCTACCATCATTTCTGGCGCTGAAGATCCCATAGCAACAATGGTTAAACCAATGATCATTGGGGAAATACCAAAATTTCTTGCTAATGTTGAGGCACCATAAACAAATTTATCGGCACTCCAAACTAATATGATTAAAGCAATTAAAAGGATAAAAACGTGAATTAGCATTAAAAACTCCAGAGTAGAAGTTAAATTGTCGCTGGTTGTTGATGAAAATAAAAGGATAAAGATGCAAATAAATGTAATTATTAACTATTAAGTGCGAAATATAATCACTTTTTACCTGCTCTGATTAAAATAAGCAATAAATGTGTTTTATAGAAGCATTCCCATTTAATGTTTATATCGTTTTTTTATTTAAATTTTACATTTTTATACACTTTATTACGATTTAATGATCAAGTTTTTAATGAACAAATTAGTGAGCTCAGGTAAAATTAGTCGGTTAATAAATTCAAAAGGGCAGTGATGCCAAAAGAAATGCCAAAAGAATCACCTAAATCTAATATTCTGGTTGATATCCAAAATATAACCTTTAAACGCGACGACCGTATTATTTATGATGATATTAGTTTGTCGATCCCCAAAGGAAAAGTCACCGCGATTATGGGGCCGAGTGGTATTGGTAAAACCACTTTGTTACGTCTAATTGGTGGTCAGTTAAAACCTAATTCAGGTAAGATTTTATTCGATAATCAAGATATTCCCTCGTTATCTCGTCGTGATTTATATGAAACACGAAAACGTATGAGTATGTTGTTTCAAAGTGGCGCACTTTTTACGGATATGACCGTTTACGACAATATTGCTTTTCCTATTCGCGAACATAGTCGTTTATCAGAAGCGTTAATTGAAAAAATTGTACTGATGAAACTCGAAGTAGTAGGCTTACGTGGCGCTCGTCATTTGTATCCAAGTGAGTTGTCAGGAGGAATGGCCCGCCGTGCAGCCTTAGCACGAGCAATTGCTTTAGATCCTGAATTAATTCTTTATGATGAACCATTTGCAGGACAAGATCCTATTTCGATGGGCGTTATTGTACGCTTAATTCGTTCGTTAAATGATGCATTAGGATTAACCTCGGTTGTTGTTTCGCATGATGTACCAGAAGTAATGAGCATCGCCGATTATATTTATATTATTGCGGAGCAAAAAATTATAGGTCAAGGTACGCCGGATCAAATCGCTCAACAAACGTCTCCTTTGGTGCAACAATTTATTCAAGGTGAAGCTGATGGTCCTGTGCCTTTTCATTATCCAGCAAAATCTTTTCAGGATGAGCTAATAGGCACAGGAGTCAAAAATGCTTAATAGTTTAATTGAAAAAATAAGAATTTTAGGTAAAAACACTTTAGAATTAATTGGTGGTTTAGGGCGTGCCTCACTGCTTTTAAGCTCAGCGTTATTGCATATACCCAATCCTAAAAAGGGTTTTCCACTGTTTATACAACAGCTCTTTGCCGTTGGTGTATTGTCGTTATTAATAATTGTTGTTTCAGGTTTATTTATTGGAATGGTTTTGGCGTTACAAGGCTATACTATTCTGGTTGGTTATGGCGCAGAAGCAAGTTTAGGCCCTATGGTGGCTTTGTCATTATTACGGGAATTAGGTCCGGTGGTTGCTGCTTTATTATTTGCGGGTCGTGCTGGTTCTGCCTTAACCGCAGAAATTGGTTTGATGAAAGCGACAGAGCAATTATCAAGTATGGAAATGATGGCTATTGATCCGTTAAGGCGAGTTATTGTGCCACGTTTTTGGGCTGGTATGGTCAGTATGCCGTTATTGGCTGCAATATTTTCTGCAGTCGGTATTTTAGGTGCGCATTTAGTTGGGGTTGATTGGCTCGGTTTAGATGCGGGTACATTTTGGTCTGTGATGCAAAACCAAGTGGATTTTCGTGGTGATATTGTAAATGGCATGATTAAAAGTGGTGTTTTTGCTTTTGTGATCACGTGGATTGCAGTTTATAAAGGTTATGATTGTATACCAACTTCAGAAGGTATTAGCCGAGCGACAACGGCTACTGTGGTACAATCGTCATTATTAGTTTTAGGTTTAGATTTTGTTTTAACAGCGCTAATGTTTGCGCGTTAATTAATTATTAAAAGTAAAAGGTTTGGTACGGACATGACGTCTAAAAAAGTTGAATTTTTGGTAGGTATATTTGTTGCTCTTGGTATTGCTGCATTATTAATGCTTTCATATAAAGTGGCAAAAACAGGTATTTCAGGTAATGATGAAACGTATGACTTATATGCAAAATTTTCGAATATTGGTGGCTTAAAAGTACGCTCGCCTATTAAAGTTGGCGGGGTTGTTATCGGTAGAATTACCCACATTGGTTTAGACAGTGAAGATTACACACCTAAAGTTACCTTAACTATTTATAAAAAATATAATAAGCTTTCTGATGCCACATCTATTTCTATTTTAACAGCAGGTTTGCTAGGTGAGCAATATATTGGTTTGCAACCGGGTTTTGTTGATGAATCGGTTGAAATTTTACAGCCAGGCGATTTTATAGAAGACACTAAACCTGCGTTAGTATTAGAAGAGTTAATAGGACAATTTTTATTTAGTCAGGGTAGCGGAGGTTAAGTAAGTTTATGAATAAAAATATTAAATTACTATTTAAACGATTCTTTTGGGTTTTGTTGCTAACTAATTTTTCGTCTAGTGCTTTAGCAAGTATCGATAAAAAAAATCCTTATACTATGATCCAAACAGCAGCTGATATTGCTTTCAAGCGGTTTGCTCGAGAACAAGTTAATATTCAAAAAGATCCAAATGTTATAAAAACGATAGTTCGTGAAGAACTGATACCTTATGTCGATTATAAATATGCTGCGTTTAAAGTAATCGGCAGTGGAAATTTGCGTAAAACTACCCGAGAACAACGAGATAAATTTGTAATTATCTTTCGTGATTATTTGGTTACTCAGTATGCGCAGGTATTTACTCGGTATAATAATCAAGAAGTTATTTTTGCACCGGCAACAGATTTTAGTAAGAAAAAGATTTTAGCCGTTAAAACCACTATTGTTGACCCTAAACTAGGTAAAATAGATATTGCCTTTAAAGTGAAAAAAAGTAAAAAAACTAAAGAATGGAAGGCCTTTGATCTTGTCGCTGAAGGCGTTAGTTTGTTGGACAGTAAACAAGCAGAATTAAGCGGTCTTATTCGTCAAAAAGGTTTAGATTATGTTGGTGAACTTTTGAAAGAAAAGAGTTTACGAGATATTAAAATTAAAGCCGATGAAAAATCCAAAACGAAAGTTGAACAAGTTAAAATTTCAAAATGAAAAATAAATTAACAGATCTTAACTTATCTATTGTCAATGAAGTTTGTGTGTTAACGGGTGAACTTACTCGGCATACTGTACCGAATTTACCCCTTGAAAAAATTCAAAAATCATTGTCTGCCAATAAAACGGTGTTTGATTTTAAACAAGTGGGAAAAGTAGATACTGCAGGTCTTGCGTGGGTTTGTTCTTTATTAGAGCAAGCGAATAGTAAAAAATGTAAGCTGAGTTTAATTAATTTTCCTGAGCAACTAATTAAATTAGCTAAATTAAGTGGCGTAGAAAATTTTTTACCCATAGCGTAATCCCTTTAATATTTTTATACCCTTTAAGGAGTAGTTCTTGGAACAAAGTGAAATTGAACAATTAATAAATAACGCATTAACGCTTGATGAATTGCACGTTACGTTTGATGGTTCACAATGTAAAGTTATCGCTGTTGCTGATATGTTTGGCGATATGAGTCGAGTTAAACGCCAACAGGCAGTTTACGCGCCACTATCAGATGCTATTAGTGAAAATAAAATACATGCGGTTACCATTAAAACTTTTACTAAAGAACAGTGGAAACGCGATAAGTTATTCAATTTATAAAAATGCTGCGTGATCTCAAAAAGCATGTAATACTCAGCCTATTAAACCCCTTCTATTCATTTATTGAGAAAGTAATCTATTTTGGACGCATTTAAAATTTCTGGCGGTACGCCACTTAAAGGTGAAGTCACCATTTCTGGCGCAAAAAACGCTGCTTTACCTATATTAATGTCAGCATTGCTTTCAAAGACACCGACGATTTTTCGTAATGTGCCTAAATTAAATGACATTTTAACCACGGTAAAATTATTAACGCAATTAGGCGCTAAAATCGAATGGTTATCTGAAAATGAATTAGTGATTGATGCTAGCAGCATTGCTAATTGTCGCGCCGATTATGATTTAGTGAAAACTATGCGCGCTTCTATTTTAGTCTTAGGCCCATTACTTGCTCGAATGGGTCATGCTGAAGTATCTTTACCTGGAGGCTGTGCTATTGGTGCTCGTCCAGTTAATCTTCATATTCAAGGCCTTAAACTTATGGGCGCAAATATCGACGTTGAAAATGGTTATATCATCGCAAAAAACACTGGTCGATTAAAAGGTGCTGCCATTTTTATGGATATGGTTAGTGTTACTGGTACCGAAAACTTAATGATGGCAGCTGCATTAGCTGAAGGCGTTACGGTTATTGAAAATGCTGCACGCGAACCTGAAATTGTTGATTTGGCTAATTGCTTAAATAGTATGGGCGCCAAGGTGAGTGGCGCTGGCACTGATACATTAACCATTGAAGGTGTTGCTGAACTTAATGGCAAAGAACATAGCGTAATGCCTGATAGAATTGAAACAGGTACCTTTTTAGTGGCAGCAGCAGTAACGCAAGGCCACATTAAATGTTTGAATACCGACCCTAGTGCGCTAGAAGCGGTATTAAGTAAACTTCAAGAAGCAGGTGCAGAAATTACTACCGGAAAAGATTGGATTGAGCTTTCAATGAATTCACTACCCAAAGCAGTGAATATTAAAACAGCTCCACATCCGGCATTCCCAACCGATATGCAGGCACAGTTTGTAACCTTAAATGTCATTGCTAATGGTACAGCTACGATCACTGAGAACATCTTTGAAAATCGTTTTATGCATGTACCTGAATTACAACGCATGGGCGCAGATATATCATTGGAAGGTAATACCGCAATAACACAAGGTGTAGAAAATTTACATGGCGCTCAAGTAATGGCGACAGATTTACGTGCTTCAGCGAGTTTAGTGATTGCTGGTCTTGTGGCAAAAACTGAAACACAGGTTGATCGCATTTATCATATAGACCGTGGTTATTTACATATCGAAGATAAGCTACAAGCGCTGGGTGCTGATATAAAAAGAGTGAGTTTATAAAAAGTAGGGTATGTCTCTCTAAATGAATATGCTGAAATTCATATCTTTAAGTGGAAAGGGTATGTTGGTAATTTAATTCATTTAACCAACTACTCAATTGATCTATAGGCAATGCTTTCGCGATAAAATATCCTTGAGCATTATCACATCCCATTCTTTTAAGTTCATTCCAAACATCTTCGTTTTCAACCCCTTCAGCTATTACTTCCATATTAAGGTTATGGCCTAGCAAAATACAGGTTTCAACAATAGCTTTAGACTCCATATTCGTTAACATAGTCATGACAAATGATTGATCTATTTTTAGTTCTGTAAATGGTGCTCTGTGCAATTGCGAGAGTGAAGAATAACCTGTACCAAAATCATCAATGGATAGATGAAAACCTTTTAATCTTAACCTTGTTAAAATATCTAGTGACGTTGTTAACTCAGTCATTAATTCAGTTTCAGTAATTTCTAGCATTACCATGCTTGGATCAATTTTACTTTCACTTACTAAATGGGTTAATTGTTCAGGCAATGTTAAAGATGTAATGTTTTGTGCTGAAATATTGATAGAAATTTTTATTTCTATTCCTCGTCGTTGCCACAGCTTACTTTGCTTTATTGCTAACTGAATAACTTCGCTGGTGAGCTGTTCCATTAATCCATAAATTTCAGCTAAAGTAATAAATTTATCAGGAAATAATAATCCATACACAGGATGTTCCCAGCGAACCAAGGCTTCAACACCAATTAAATTTTTATCTTTAAAACTGAGTTGTGGTTGATAAAAAAGTACAAGTTGGTGCTCTTTAATTGCTAATGCTAATTCTTCTTTGCTCGGTATATATATTTCTGATTTTATTATGATGTCGGGATGGTTGTCATCATCAAAGCTGTCAGTATCGGGCGTTGTTAAATTATTTTTCCCTAATACATGAGGTGTTAATGATTTTTGTTTCAAGTGAGTTTCTTTTATTTTAAAAAGTGTGCTCATTAGTTTAGGAAAATCTATAGGTTTAGTAAAATCACTAATTACATTTAAACCATATTCTTTAGCTAGTTGTAATGCTGAATGTAAAACGCCATCGTCATAGCCACTCATAAGTAATACTGAGCATTTTTTATTAATGCGGGCAAGCTTTCTGATGACTTCAACACCATCGATATCAGGCATTTTTAAATCAAGTAGAATAATATCGGTATTGCAAATAGTTGTATTAAAAAAGTCTAGTGCACTTTGAAATGCGGTTACTTCAAAAACGTCGCAAGTATATTCGGTTAATAGATCACACATTTGTATGTCATCATCAACAATATACAATCGTGTTATTTGTATGCTTTCAAAGTTATCTTTCATAAGGAAACCATTATTCTAATCAGTGAGTAATGTTTTTACATCTATCTTTTTTAGGCCAATAAATTTGTCTAACAAAGAATCCATTAATATTCGATGTTGATTATAATCATCAGTAAAAGAATCATTAAACCAATGAACAAATTCATCTATACCTTTCGTTATACTAGCTTGATGTAACTCTTTTAGTAGTCTTTGGTGAGCCATTAAGTGATTTTTTTCATGAGCAAAATGAGTTAATTTCATTAATTTTTCTTCATGATAAAAATGTGCCTTCATTTTAGTAAGCATTTTTTGTTGTAAATCAATTACCTTTTCACTGTTATCAGTGTAATTGGTTAATGAAAACTGTTTAAATAAATCATTTATTTCAGTGTGATCTCTTGTTAATTGTGTTGGTGAGGCTGAAACGGGCTCTACTATAAGTGATTTATTAGATGGAGCTACATCGTCAACAACGCCTTTTTTTTTGTGCTCAACTTTAAATTGATTATTATTTAGTTGTTGGCGAACATTAATTAACAAGGTGTTTGAATTGTAGGGTTTAGAAATTAAAGTGATGTCTTGATATCTATTAGAAGCAATATCCTTCTCTCCCTCAAAACCACTTGCAAACAGTATCGGTAATTCTGTATTTGTCGTGCGAATTTTATCGACTAATTGATAACCGTTCATTTCTGGCATAATAATATCGGTAACCATTAAATCTATCGATTTTTTATCTAAAAAGGATAAGGCTTCTTGTGCATTGTTTGCTAAATAAACGGTATAGCCTTTGTCTTCTAATATAGTTTTTGCTAATGAACCCAGCGCTACTTCATCATCGACTATAAGAATATTTTCATTACCAACTAAAGATGTTTTGCTATTGCTGCTATTGCTGCTATTGCTGCTATTGCTGCTATTTTTGTATTTTGGAAAGTAAAGCGTAAATGATGTACCAATATGTTCTTCTGAATAAACATTAATACAACCGTGCGCTGCTTTTGTAAAACCGTAAACTTGTGATAAACCTAAACCCGTGCCGTCTGCACCTTTTGTCGTATAAAAAGGTTCAAATAAATGTTGCTTAACTTCGTCACTCATACCACAGCCATTATCGGTTAGTGTTAAGCAAATATAATCCCCAGCTGCTACATTTCGCTGTTTAGCTTCTATGTCTGATAGCGAAATATTTAAAGTTGATATTGATAACAGCCCATTTTGTGGCATTGCGTGTTTAGCATTAATACATAAATTTAATATGGCATCATCAAAGGCATTTACATCAATTTTGGCATCCCATAAATTATCATTGAGCTTATAATTTATTGTGATCATTGCCGTAAACGTTTTTTCTAGCATTGGTTTTATGGCATTTAATAAATCGTTAATATTAATAATATCGCTTTGTTTGCTTTGTTGTTTAGAAAAAGACAAAAGTTTACGGGTTAAATCGCTACCGCGTTCGCTGGCTTTAATTATTTGTTTACAATAACTGGCTAATTTAGGCTGTTGCTTAAGTTGAATTTCCAATAATTCACCAAAACCTAAAACCACACCCAAAATATTATTAAAGTCGTGAGATATTCCACCTGTGAGTTTACCTAGGGCGTCCATTTTTTGTATACGTTGTAGTGTTTGTTCCTGTTTTTTTGCTTCGGTTAAATCATGACAAGTACCAACATAACGAACATTGCCATTTTCATCGGCAGATAATTCGGCAAGAGAGAGTCGTATAGGAAATTCTTGTGCATTTTTTTTTAAAGCAATTAATTCTCGGCCAATGCCAATAATTTGGGCTTCTTTTGTTTTTTGATAATTTTTAATGTAACCATCGTGCTTTGCTGCTCTTGATTTTGGCATAAGTAAACTTATATTTTTGCCAATAAGTTCTTGTTCGTTATAACCAAACATTTCAAGTGTTGCAGCATTATGCGTTAGTATTGCACCGACATGATTAATGGTTATTACGGAATCAACCATGGTATCTAAAATTTCTTTTTTATCTTTTTCCTTTTCGGCTAATTGGGTAATACGTTTATTTTCTTCGGTAATGTTTTTAAATATAGAAACTGCGCCAATAACAGTATTTGTATCATCTTTAATTAAGGCGTTGTGCCATTCTGTTAAGATGACTTTATTTGATTTAACGATGAGTGAATTAAAATTTATTTCCCCTCCTCTTTCAGCTAATAAGTCATTACACGTTTGTATTACCTGTTGTTGTTCGCTTTTGGGGACAAATTGATCAACAAAATCCATATTTTGTAATTCACCTAAGCTATACCCTAGTATCTTTTCTGCGGCTTGGTTACAGGACTGTAACTTAAAATTTGTATCCCATTCTAGTGAAGCAAGAGGTGATTGTTCTTTATAAAAATTTAAATGCT
>Ga0316204_10002816_pt1 | contig 37588 bp, 43 predicted proteins | sample 6monrhotite_MG_2_FD_205661 | JGI IMG/M metagenome (GOLD analysis project Ga0316204, IMG submission 205661) | Microbial mat bacterial communities from mineral coupon in-situ incubated in ocean water Damariscotta River, Maine, United States -... | ecosystem: Environmental > Aquatic > Marine >... | reverse complement strand
CGATACTCCAAGGGACCCACCCGTTCCCATTTCGAACACGGAAGTTAAGCCTTGAGAGGCCGATGGTACTGCAGGGGCGACCCTGTGGGAGAGTAGGTTATCGCCATCCACCCTTCTAAGCCGACGTTGGTTGAGCATTCGCTCCCGACGTCGGCTTTCTCTGTTTTATCGAAGAAAACTCAGCAGGTTGCCATGTCAACAATGTCCGACCGTGAACGCTGGGACCAGAAGTACCTGAACCAACAAGCGAGCTCGGGATCGCCGGTGAAGGTTCTGCTTGAGAACAGCCACCTGCTCCCTACATCAGGGCGTGCGCTTGAGATCGCCTGTGGTCTTGGCGCCAACGCTCTCTGGCTCGCTGGCCGCGGTCTGGAAGTTCACGCCTGGGATGTCTCAGGGGTGGCGATTGAGCGATTGGACGCGGAGGCTGCGCGACGAGGCGTGCTGGTGAACACTCAACGACGGGATGTGCGTCAGGAGCCGCCGCGAGCTGGCGCCTGGGATCTCATCGTCATCACCCGTTTTCTGGAGCGCACTATTGCGCCAGCCGTCATCGCCGCGCTGCGGCCCGGTGGGGTTCTCGTCTATCAGACTTTTACTCAGGCTCGCGTGGGCTCGGGGGGACCGAGGCGATCGGCCTACCGCCTGGGGGAAGGGGAGCTGCTGGCCCTCTTCAGCGGACTGCGACCGGTTGTGTACCGGGAGGAGGGGCTGACTGGAGACACAACCCAGGGGGTCCGAGACCAGGCGATTCTGGTGGCGCAGCGGCCTACAGACTCCGCTTGCGGGGATCGGTCGGCGGCGGTGCTTCGGAAGGATCCGCAGGCTGGATCTTGAGCGCGGAGGAGATGAGCGCTTCGAGGCCCTGATCGAAGAGCATCACCCGTCGCTCCGGGCCCCGCCGGGGCTTGTGGGACCAGACCCACTTGTTGAGCGGTTCTTGGATGAACAGGTGGTTGTCGCCTGTCAGTTCATCGGAGATGACGACGACATGCTCGGAGCCGGCTTCAAGCTCAAAGGCCAGCGAGCGTCCATCGAAGCGGAAGGCCACCTTCTCCCCTCGGGCGGTCACTTTGAAGTGACCGATGGCCCGGCCGAAGGCTGCCAGGTCATTGAGCAGCTTGCGCCGCGCCTGGGCGAGCTGTTCCTTGCGCCTCTCCTCAGCTTCACGGGCAAGGCGTGCCTGCTCGCGGCGGTTGTCGATCGCGGCCTTGAAGCGGGCGGCGAGTCCGGTGGCGGGGGCATCGGAGGAGTCGTTGGACATAGCGTGATCAGGAGTGGGTCTTGGAGCTCATGGTAGCCCGTTCGGGGGACAACTGGGGGCCGCTGTGTGCGGTGGAGTATGTTCGATGTCTACATCTGCTGTGGAGCTTTTATGGCACGTCCTCCAGATGATGAGTCCCGGCTCGACGCTATCCTCAATGAAGTCCGTGATGCGCTCGACGAGGCGGGTATCTCCAATGATGGGATCCGCGGGGCGTTGTTGGATGGGGTGCGGGATGCCCTGGGGGAGCTGGGGGGCGAGCAGGGTGGACCGGAGATGACCGTGGTGGATGGGGGCCGATCGGCTGGGGAACCGAGGGCGGAAGGGGCTCCGCCCGAGCTGACGATTGCCGACGGGGAGAAGGCACCCGAGCCCTCTCGGATCAAGGTCTTCGTCACACGGGAAGAGAGCAAGGCCCGTGAAGAGGTGGTGACTGATGGACGAGGTCGGATCGCGGTCAGCGATGGGACGCAGACGGTGTTCCATGGAGCGGTCGCCAGAGCGTATCGACTCCACTGTGACGCTGGTGTCTTGCGGGTGTCTCTCGATGGTCAGCCTGCGGAGTCCTTGTCTCAGGGGCAGAGTCTGGATGTCGAGGCGCGGCTGATACGACTGAGCGCCCAGGAGGATGCCGGGGGCTGGTACACCCGATTGCCAGGGGTGTGATGCGAGGTGGGGGGATGTCGAAAGTCGACACCCCCCTGTCGACAGTTCGAGGGGGGCGACAACTTCTGTTGTCTATCTGTTTGAAATTGCAGACCATGGTGGTGTGGCACGGGTCTTGAAGAACAGGCTGCTGTCTCTTGAGAGGAGTGTCCTGTGGCTTGTACGACCTTTTCCGGCGCGGTCCTGGGTGTCGATGGACACCTCGTCCGGGTTGAGGTGGATCTTGTGCGTCGCCTCCCTGCGACGGTGATCGTGGGCTTGCCGTCTGGAGAGGTGCGGGAGAGCGTGGAGCGTGTGCGCAGCGCCATACTCGCGTCCGGATTTGAGTATCCCCGCCTGCGAATCACCGTGAATCTCGGCCCGGCTGACCTCCGCAAGGAGGGCACCGGCTTCGATCTCCCGATCGCTGTTGGGATCCTCGCGGCCTCAGGCCAGATCCCCGCGGAGGCGCTCGAGGGGGTGCTGTTTTCGGGAGAGCTCTCGCTGGGGGGAGAGCTGCGACCGATTCGTGGTGTGCTCCCGCTCTGCACCATGGCGGCGAAGAGTCACCTGAAGGCGGTGGTGCTCCCCGCGAGCTCGGCGGAGCAGGCGGCGGTGGTGCCTGGCGTCGAGGTGCGCGCGGCATCGAACCTGGCGTCGGTGGCGGCGGCGCTGCGTCGGGAGGTGCTGCTGCCCGTTGCTGTCCCTGCCCGGTGGCTCCCGCCCGATGATGATCTGGATCTCTCCGATGTACGGGGTCAGCCCATGGCCCGACGGGCGCTGGAGATCGCAGCGGCCGGTGGGCACAATCTGCTGATGGTCGGCCCCCCGGGCGTCGGCGTGCCTGTTGCACGAGGCCGAGGTTCGGGAGGCGCATCATGCCGGTGGTGACCATGTGCGCAATCTCAGGGGGCTGCGTCCCCCCAAATGCTCGATGTGAGCTGGCTTACTGGACCTTGAGGATCAGGCCGTGGTGTGGAAGAAGTGAGTGGCTGAAAGTGATTCTCGGCGGCTCAGGGTACGTAAGCCGGAGCGAGTGGGGCGCCGGTGGGGCAGACTGTCTCTCGGGGCAACCGATCCGGACCTTGTGCCCGCCAGCCGCCGCACTCTTGCCTGGCAGGCGGATCTTCGAGACCTTGGAAGGGGGCCTGCCCGGAGTGCTCGGGGCCGACGATCTACCGGCAGGCGGAGTCGGGGCGCGTCATTGGTTCCTGCTGCTCGGGACCGGGTGCCAGGTGCTGGTGGTCCGGCAAGGCAACCGCCATACTCCCGGTGTGATGGCCCGACCGAGGCGGTATAGAAGGGGGCATGTCCACCGACCTCTCTTGGCTCCGCGCTGCCGTGCCTCGTGGGCGAGGCTACCGCCTCGACGAGATGCTGGTCGTCACCGCCTACACAGGAGCTGGCTTCTTCAAGGCAGTGAATGAGCAGTTGAAGCCTAGAAGGCTCCTGGTTGTGGTCGACGAGGGTACCGATCCGGAGGCCATCGAGCAGATCCGGAATGCAGTGGGCAGTCGTCTGCGGAAGGGCGGTCTCGCTCTCGGTCGAGGGAGCGGTGGACGCCTGATGCACGCCAAGCTCTACATCCTCACTTGGAAGGCCACGGGGCGACGTACCCTGCGCTACCTGGTCGTTGGGTCGCCCAACGCCTCCGCTTCGGCGTGGTCAGTTCACGGCAACATCGAGAGTCGGCTTCACCTTCGGCTCAAGAAGAACGCCCACTCTCGCGTCCTTACCTGGATGCAGGAGGTCGGGGAAGCCATCCGAGACGTCGAGCACCAAGGGGTCAAGCGCCGTGACCTCTCGCCGTTGCATCTCGTTGGGGATCAGGTCCGCATGCAGGTCCCCGGCTTCGAACTCGTCCCCGCAGGCGTTCCAGATTTCGACTCTTGGCTCCAGCAGGGCGTGCTCTGCCACGAATACCTCGGTGACCCCTCCTTCATCCAGATGCGGGTCAAGCTCGTGCAGCCACTCCCAGTTGCAGCTAGCGTGGAACGGCTGGCCGAGCTCGGCGTGGTGGATAGCAATGGCGGGAAGTACCTCGTCTACCCCTACTTGAAGCCCGAGCTCGGCCCGAAGGTGAAAGACCCCCGTGGCGAGGCAATCTGGCGTTGGCGTTCTCGCTACTTCCTGGAGAGCACACTCGGTTGGTGGACCTCCCGGAGGTGCTACCGACAGAACCACGATGGGTTCAAGGCTGCCGGCTTCGCCGAACGTAGGCGGGAGGTCCACTTCGCAGGCAGAGGCGAGCGCCACGACGATCGGGTCGCCGCGTTCCTCGAGTTGATGTCCGAGGTCTCCGAGCGCCTTCCCACGGACCAGGTAGGCGACTGGCTCACCGTCACTGACACTGGAGCGTTGAACACGGAGTTCTACGAGGCCCTGGCGGAACGACAGGTTCGCCGCGATCTCGTTAAGGCCAGAGACAGCGCTTGGGTCCGTCGCTACGTCGGCAAGTTTGACTTCGTGCCCGTGCCTCGCTTCCGGGCGGACTCGGAGTCGTGGGAGCGCTTTGCGGAGTCGATCGCGGAGACCTTGTGGTTCCTACTCCATCGTGAGCGCCACGGGAACATCTACGCGCAGGCACTGCGAGATGAGCTGGAGCTACCTGAGATCCCGGACCTCGAGCTTCTCCTTGCCGACGCCTCTGCCGGTCGGGATCCGCAGGCCGGTAACGAGTCCATCCTCGACCAGCTCCGGCGCCTCTGGCCCGAGGTCCGCGACGATGTTGAACGAGCACTTGAGACCGCGCTTGACACAGATGGCTGAAATCGGCCGGGACAGGTGACCAGCCTTGTCGCACTACCTGCGGCTTGGTGTGGTGTGGCGACCGTCAGCGGTTGTCAAGACGCTGCCCATGCTGAAGGAGGCCCGGGAACTGGTTATGCACGCCAGGGAGATCCGAAACAGGCATGGTCCATGGCGTCGATGAAGGGAACGCGGACGAGGATCTCATGGGTGTCGCCGTCGAGCTGTTGGAGCTAACAGACCTCGTCAGGCGCTCTGTGACTGAGAGGTAGTCCTACTCACTGGGGCCAACAACCCGAGGTGAAGGAGAACGACATGGCCCATCTACTAGGCTTCTGGGATGTGGCTCCACCCCAGGGGAACACGAATCTGTGTGGTCCAGCGGCGGTCGTCTGCGCGGGCCGGTACCTTCAAAACAGCACAGCCCTATCCGTGGACACAGCATTCGAACTTCAGCGGCTGGTCAGGCAGTCTGGGGTACCGTTCTCGCAGGGCGGTGGCGCGCCGCGCTTGGTGGCTTTCGCAGCGCATCTTGGCATCGCCGCTCACTCTCGCTGCGCCCATCCCCGCAGCCTCCAACAGGAGGTCGTGGATAGCTTGGCGGCCTCACTTCCGGTTGTCGTGCAATGGCGGCCCAGTTTCATGGGACTCGCGGGCGCCTTCGGGGACTGGAACCACTGGGGCGTGGTGGTGGAGTGGCCCGATGACGGACAAGAGGGCATCGTGCTAACCGACTCCATGATGGCCGCAGTGCCACCCGTTGCGGGCCTCAGGGGCCAGTGGACCCTGAACGAGCTGCTTCAACAAGGAGGGTTCAGTAGTCGGGTCTCAGCGGTGTTCATCGGCTGACGAGTTAGCCAACATGCCGCTCCTGCTCTGCTCAGGAGAAGATCAGGCAGAGTAGCCAGCCCGGACTTCGCCTCGCGAGCACGGGGGGCGGGGGCGCCTGTGTTGGCGGCGAGCGCGAGGGCTTGGCATCGCAGGCAGACATTCAAGGGAGCAGCGCACGTGAGGTAGACTTCACAGATTCAACCGAGGTGGGGATGGATAGCCGTGAACTCGCAGCCCTGACGACTCAACTGGAGCGCCAGCTCACTCCGCTCGCTCGACGCGCGAGCAAGCTCTATGTGGGGCGCACCAACTATCCGGAGCGCCGGTTGCTCCAACACTTGGTCAAGCGAGGCACGGATCGAATGGCCGTACTTCACTGGGCCGCTGACTGGGATGTGGTCGCGCGCATCGAGACTCACCTCATAGAGTTCGCAGGCAAGTGGGAGGGGAAGATCAAGAACGCCTCCGTGGACTCCACCGGCAGGTGGTCAGGTGCCTGGAATTGCGTCTACCTGGTCTGGGAGGACAAGGCGAGTGTCAGTAATGGCTCGAAGCCGTTCAGCAGTTTCCGAGAACTGGATGCCACCACACGAATCTGCCCAGGTCATCATCTTGCCCAGGAAGGCCCTGTATTACTGCGTGCCGCCACATCACCAACCAACGCCCTCCAACACCTCGAGACCTTGGGGTGGAGGTTGAAGACCAACAGGAAGAAGGAGCAGTATTGGTCTCGCTCGTAGCGGGGTACTGGTGGAGTACGTGTCGTCGATAATACTGGACCTGATAGGCTCTTGCTCACTTTGGGGTGTAGATGACCGTTCTCAAACAGCTCCGGCAGATGGCCGAGGGCATTGACTCCACGCACGCTTGGTGGCGTTTCCCAGAAGAGGATAGCGTCCGAGGTTTCCTTGGAACCTCCCGAGTCTTCTTCGTGGGCGACCAGCCATCGACGAGTTCCTGGACTCTGAACAATCCAGGAAGGCGCGCGTTCTACGACAGCTTGCGGGAGGTCGGTCTGGAGAACGCGCACCTCACCGACCTCTACAAGCGACGAGGGCTGTCAGGAGAACTTGAGCAAGGGCTTCCGTTGGACTTCGATGAGCACGTTGAGTTCTTACGTCGCGAACTCGATATCCTTCGTCCGACGAGAATTATTGCGGTGGGTAGGCTCGCGGAGTCGCTCTTGGCCGAGCACCTCCCGGAGGTTCGGTCGCGCCTCGCGTGGACGTGGCACTTCTCCTACGTGGTACGCGCCCAGCGGGTGGATGAGTACCCCAACCACCTGCGTAGAGCCGTTGGCTTGCCGATGGTAGACACCGCCTCGCCCGCAGACCGGCGCGCAGACTCCCAACTCGCAGCTGCTCCGCTCATCGAGACGCCAAAATTGGCAACGAAGGTGGCGTCTGTTCCACGAGGTGTGCGACCTCGCAGGTGGACACTCCGTCGTGACAACAACGCACACCACCACGGGGTGGTGGACATCTCGAATTCACCGCTCTACCTCGATCTCCTCTGGCGGGAGAACAAGGCCGCTCCGGCCAATCCAGTAGGGCTCTATCGCCTGGACCTGCCTAGCCTGCTTGAGGCCGGCTGTATCCGGCCCGAGCGCGCAGGTACCCGAGGTCCGAAACTCCGCCTGCGTATCGTTCTCAAGGCAGGCCATCGGTTCTTTGTTCAGGTGCGGGAAGGCTCGCCATTCGCCCGTCTCGCGGAATGATGGTTCTGGGTATCTGATATTGTCCATGAATGACTGACGATCAAGATACAGAATGGCCGGACCCTGATGAGCAGACACATCGAACTTTTGATGGGGAGCGTCTCCAAGGGCTTTTAGACGAAGGAAAATCTGTTGTTGGGCTGGACTTTACGGGCGCGATTCTGTTGGTATTGAAAGATACCCCTGAAAACCCCGACTCACCTATGTCAATGGTCCCAGCGAATCTTCAGGGGGCAAATCTTCAGGGTGTAATTCTTGCGGGGGGAGATCTCAGCGGTTGTAACTTACGAGAAGCGATTCTCGATGGTGCCGATCTTCAACGTACCAACCTTCGAGGTGCTGATCTCACTGATACTTCGTTGAGGACGGCAAATCTACGAGGGGCTGATTTTCGAGGCGTGGCGGTAGATTATTCCGCTTTGAATGAGGCTGCGGATCTCAGCCAAACGCAGTTTGACTTTGGGAACTACACTCGGAATGGATGGAAACTTCAGGTCTTTCAGAAGCTTCGAGAACGTGGTGCCCAAATAGTGGAATTAGAAAAGTTCCCAGAGTCTTTCCAACAGGCTTGGGTGGGACCGAAAACGGGTCTGACCCTCTACTTCGATGGCCAACTCTCCTTTCTGGACGAATTCTTAGTTCGTGTCTTGGTCCTCTCGACCCTAGACGACGCAACCGACTGTAAGGTGGCCGATTTTCATCAAGATGACACCTCGGCAATGATTACTCTCCAAGCGGCTAATCCTGCTGATCTCCGCAGCGTTGCTCAGGCGCTTCATCGCCGGGTTTGGGCATGGAAGGTAGAGCAACACGAGATGGAGCAACAACGCCGTGAAGAGAGCCGCCAAGTCGAATTGCAGGTCGTTCGCGAGACCGCGCTTATCGTTCAGGGTCAAGAACTGGATCACCTTCGCGCACGTGTCGCGGAGCTGGAAGGACTCCGAGACCGCTTCCGTCGAGCCGAGTATCGCTCTGCCAAGACCGCTGAGCCTGACTGGACACTGACCGATGAGCTGAGCCGGGAGCAGGCGTTGGAGATGCTCATCAAGCTGTTGTCAGGTGAGTTCGATTTCGTGCTCTCCTACCTCCTGGTGTGCCCTGCCTTCCTCTCCGGTGAGAAGGCATCTCAGGCGACGCGTGCTGGCGAGTTGGTGCAGTGGGGGGAGCAGACCCCGGAGAACTGGAAGGCGTTGGTCAGGGCGCTTCAGATGGTCTGGAATGGCTGAATCGAAGTCTGGAGGTGGTGCAGATGTCAGATGAGAAACAAGAGGTACTGCCGGAGCCGCATGAGGGGATGACGCCGGAGGAGAAGGGAGAACTGCTGTTGCGGTATCTGCGCATGAAGAAGGCAGTAGCTTGGGTGGAAGGAAATGACTGGAAGAGGCTGGACTTCAGAAAAGCCTCCATTCCGCTTCGCTCGGCGTCTGGAGATGGAAGTCAGAGGCAGGAGTTCCCTGGACTCAACCTCTCAGGGTCGAATCTCCGCGGAGCGAATTTGGCCAGGGTGAAGTTTGACTTCCACTACTTCTTTGCGGTGGATTTCTCTGGGGCTTACCTGTTGGCCGCAAGTCTGCGCTCTGCGAAATTAGACAAGGCAAATCTGTCAGGCGCATATCTAAAGGGGGCTGATCTCAGTGGGGCTAGCCTGCGAGAAGCCACTCTCAAGTCAGCCAATTTCTACGCAGCCAACCTCACGGAAACCGACTTCACACAAAGCGACCTGACTGAGGCAAATCTCTACTATGCCAACTTGTCACGGACGAACCTACGGGGGAGTATCATTGAGGGGGCTGACCTTCATGATGCACGGCTTGACGGAACCGATCTCAGCGGGGTCCGTGGGCGACCCCACAACCGAGGTGGTGCATACATCACCGCAGCGACTTGCACTAGGAGTTCCTGGTCCGCGCTGGAGCTATCAGACTGGCTGCGAGCGGGAGCAATCTTGAACCAAGAGGAGTTCGCACAGCTTCCCCAATCGCTGCGCGACTCGATGCTACTGGCCCGCCAAGGCCTGACTCTCTACTTCACCACCCCCCTCGACCGCGTCAGCCGCTTCCTCATCGAAGGTGTCATCGTCGGTGTCCTCGGTCGCGATACCGACTGCGAGGTCGTCGAGTTCAAGCAGGGCGAGAGCGCCGCAACCATCCGATTGATGGCCTCCCGCATGGAAGACCTTGAGGCCGTGGCCGAAGCCCTGACCCAGGAGATCTGGAATGCTCAAGGGGTAGGGCTTGGCCCGCGCCAAGCTGTCCACAACGAGAGCGCCGTCCACCTCCAAGTCAATGTCGGCTCGATGACACCTTGGAACCCAGGTGGGGTGCCGATGCTCGGGCCTGGTTTTGTCGAGGCGCTGACCACCTTGGTGTCCCACCTGGATCGTTTGGAGCTACGTCCCCCCGATGCCGAGGCAGGTGCCCCACCCCGGATCTGGAAGCCGAAGCGCGGCGAGGAGTAGGCCGCTGGGAGGAGGGAGCGGGCTTCGCCAGACGCTGATGGCTATCGCCGAAGATGGCTTCCTCGATCGCTCAAGACCTTGAACCCGTGGTGGGAGAGGAGTTTAGTCTTGGCAGAGAGCGTGAAGAAGGGGCTGCATATCGGGGATGGTATCGCTTATGGTCGTGTTCCGGGTCAGCCGACCATAATATCCACCATCTGAGTCCACTACGAGAGGGGGCTTGGACGCGAGCTTGTTGCAGGCGCTCAATGTGGAGAACTTCGAACCATACTGGCTGAATTGGTTGCGGATGCTGGTGGTGCTGAATTTGCTGCCGTAGCTACCGAACTCATTCCACAGACTGCTGGTGTCAAACTCGGAGCAGTTCAGGCACCCCAGGAATTCCCGTGGGCTCTCGTCGCTGTAGATCAACAAGGGGACGGTCTTGGCCCCCTCGCTAACTCTGGGATGGAGCAGCAGGAGCGTGATCCCCAAGAAAAAGGACGTGTGGAGAAAGGGGCGGAGTGAAGTTTGCATCAGCTCTCTTAGTAGATCAGGATGGCCATCTGAGAGACCATTCTGATCCTTTGGGGGGAGCATGTGTCAAGGCCCGTCCGATACCGAGTCCGAGCCCTGCCCAGGATCTGGAAGCCGCAGCGCAACGAGGAGTAGGCCACCGGAGGCCCCAGCGCCGTCCTGTGCCCCGCGCATGTCCTCTACGCCGCACAGCACCACTCGACTCCTTCTGCCCCTCACGCGGCGACAGGCTGCGAGGCTGCGAGATGGCTGCATTGTGGCACTGAGGTAGACATTGGAATAGCAGCCACCGGTGTAAAGATACGCAACTTCGCTAGGGGACCGGTCAAGTCGAGTATGCTTCTGAGCGACGGCGGTTGGAGGAAGAAATGGAGCGGTTCTGTTGGGTGATCTGGATGCTGGCCTTGTTTCCGGGCTGCGGTGATAAGGACCAAGAAGTGGACCCCTGCGCCGAGTCTGAATGTGATACCCAAGCTGAGCCTGACTCCGCTGAAGAGGACACCGGTAGTGAGAGCGGGTCAGATAGCGAATTCGACAGGGACACCAATGGTAGTTCTGATTCAGATGACGGTGTCGATACAGATAGGGAAGGAGATAGTGCATCTGATTCAGCCAGTCCAGTGGATTCAGATGGAGATGGAGTTCCCGCGAGTGATGATTGCGATGACTCAGATCCTGACTGGGGGCTTGAGTGCCCTTGGGCTCAGGTGAGTTGCGGAGCTTATATTTCCTGTGGCCTGCGTCAGGATGGCTCAGTGGAGTGCTGGGGATACGATGGACATGATATCGCAGAAACTCCCATTGGGATCTTCGAGACCCTTGCTGTTGGTGCTGATCATGCGTGTGGCATTCTGGAGGACAAGTCCCTCTCTTGTTGGGGAAGCGATTACGAGGGGCAAAGTTCACCGCCTGCGGGAGAATACGTTGCTGTGGCCTCTGGTTCAGTCCACTCGTGTGCTGTTGATGCTGAAGGGGATGTGACGTGCTGGGGGGCATCCTCGAATGATTTCGGTCAGATCACGCCTCCGCCAGACTCGTTTGAGCAAATAAGTGCGGGGAATGTACACACTTGTGCTGTAGACGGCGGTGGCCAAGTATCGTGTTGGGGTGGGGAGGGGGAGGGTGTGGATTATGGCCAAGGCGAGTCCCCAGAGGGGACTTTCGCATCAGTCGGGGCAGGAGGTGCCTTCAATTGTGCAATCGATGAAACTGGAGAGTTGTATTGCTGGGGATGGAACGGGTATGGTCAAACTGATGCGCCAAGCGGTGTGTTCAAGACGGTGGAAGGAGGGCAGTATCATGCTTGTGGCATTCGAGACGCTGACAACCAAGTGGAGTGTTGGGGTATCGAGGATGGAGGGAGTGCCGACTTTGGGCAGGTAGGAGGGAGTCCCAAAGAGCCCGTTCTGAGTTTAAGTGCCGGTGGGTACCACAATTGTGCGGTTCTTTCTGACCAGACGCTGACGTGTTGGGGTAACAACAGCGTAGGACAGACAGATGCTCCGTAGCGGAAGATGGGCGATACGCGGTACGTTGTAGAGCACACTCGAGATGAGATTGCAGAGAAGCTGTTCGGAACATGACCGATCTGCCACATTCTGACTACGCGCAACCCCCCAGGATCCAAGCATAGGGGCGATGATCTACCTCACCGGTCTACTCCGTGAGGAAGAGTGCGACCTCCTCCTCGTGGTGCCTCAGACAGTGGCCCAGCGCTTGGCGGAAGAAGTCCATGCGGCTCTTGTATCCGAGCCGCCTCCAGACCTCGTCCAGCGCCTCGACGTGGTCCTTCTCCATGCGCAGGAGAGTGAGGAAGCCAGATGCGGTATCATGCCGACCATGACCAACAGCGGCCAGATCAAGTCAACTCAGCGGGCTCTCTGAGGCGCGAGTTGAGATAGGGGAGGGGAACGGTGGCAGCCCATGAAGTCTTCATCATCTCGGACCTCCACATCGGAGGGCGTTTCCCTGAGACGGAGGGGGACCGCGGCTTCCGCATGATGACCCGCCCCGATGTCCTGACGGACTTCATCAAGGAGGTCGCCACCAAGGCGAAGAGCGCTGCCGAGAACGAGGCTCTCCCCACCATCGAACTGGTCATCAACGGTGACTTCATCGACTTCCTGGCCGAGTCTCATCAGGACGACAATGGCCAGCCTGTGTGGGTGCCCTTCATCGAGAACCCCGAACGCGCGGTGGCCGTCTTCAAGGAGATCGCTGACCGTGGCCCGGATGCGCCGATCTTCGATGCCCTGGCCGCGCTGCTGGAGGCCGGTGGTCAGCTGACCATCCTACTGGGCAACCACGACCTCGAGCTGAGCCTGCCCCCCGTCCGAGCCGCATTCGAGCAGCGTATCGGCCTCCAGCCACACCACCGCTACCGCTTCCTCTATGACGGCGAAGCCTACATCGTTGGTGACGCGCTGATCGAGCACGGCAACCGCTACGACTCCTTCAACGTGGTCAACCACGATGCCCTGAGGCGGCTTCGCTCCTTCATGTCTCGGCACCAGCATGAGCATCTGGGGCGGGCCAAGTTCCGAGCGCCTGCAGGCAGCCACGTCGTTGCTGAGGTGATGAACCCCTTCAAGGCGGACTACGCCTTCGTTGACCTGCTCAAACCGGAGAGCGAGGCCTTCGTGGCTCTCATCCTGGCTTTGGAGCCCGACACGCGGAAGGATCTGGCCCGGCTGGCAACTCTCGCTGCGGAGGCCGCAACGCACGGGATGGCTGAACCCGCTGTGTCCAAGCGGAAGGGCGACATCGCCTCCACGGGGGGGAGCACTGGAAGGCCTCGGGGCATGGCTTCCGGGATGGCCAGTCGGACCCGGCCGCGAAGGAGCGAGGGGGACGACGCCCTGCGGGAAGCCCTGGCTCAGGTGTGGTCCCCCGAGGTTCTCGAGAGCGCGCTGAGCACCACCAGAACCGCTGCGGGGCAGGACATCGCTGGTGGACTGCCCGCTGGGGTTCGCGGTGTGTTGGACTTGTTCCGCAAGGGACACAACCAGGTCTTCGAGGACCGCTTGGAGCAGGTTCGACAGGCTGTACGCGCGCTGGAAGATCCGGACAAGGACTTCTCGTCCTCCTCCATCGACAAGAAGGGCCGCTACTTCAAGGCGGCAAGAGATCTGGCTATCGCATCGGGTGAGCAGCGCTTCCGGTATGTGGTGTTCGGGCACACTCACTTCGCCAAGGATGTCCCTGTTCAGGAGGGGGAGGAGGATGGGCCCCGCTACCTGAACACAGGGACCTGGGCCAACCTCATGCGCTTCCCAAAGAAGCTGTTCTCCGAGAGTGAGCTGGAGGCTCGGGATGCCCTGGAGGCGTTCTTCGTGGACCTCCTGTACAACCGGCTGCAGCAGTACATCGAGTTCCACCCCACGTATGTCCGCCTCGCGGTAGGGGATGATGGCAGGGTGGCCGAGGCGAAACTCAACAAGTTTGATGCGGACACGAGGGAGCTGGCGTGATCACTGATGTCCAGAAGGCGGCTATCGCCAAGATCGAGATTGCTCGCCCCGGAGAGAACACGATCCGAGGAACCGGGTTCCTGGTCACCGACCGGCTCGTGCTCACGGCCATGCATGTGGTCGCAGACCGAGAGAAGGAAGGGCTTGTCCCTTGGGGAGCGATGATCAAGCTCAGCTTTCGAGGTGGATGGACCCCGGCCGAGATCGTGGCTGGGTGCTGGAACGCTGATGAGGACTGGGCGCTGTTGGAATGTGCGATGCCGCCACAGGCTGAGCCCCTGCCTCTTGGACAGCTGGCCGAGCAGGCGACGTTAGAGACGTATGGGTTCCCAGACGCCAACGCCGAGGGGATGGTCTTCCAGGGGCGGGTTGTAGACCCACATGCTCGCTACGACAGTATCTCAGCGATGCAACTCTTCTCTGACCAGGCAGCTGCTGGGCAGGGGGCACCTGTCAGTGGGCTCTCCGGTGCGCCTTGTATTGTGGGCGGGCAGGTCGTGGGCTTGATGAGGTCGGCGCTGATGACGGAGTATGGAGAAGCCGTTGCTGGCACGCTCTACGCCTGTCCCAGCGGGCTTCCGCATCGGGGCTGTGGCGATCGACTGCCAGCACTACACATCGCTATCGATGTGGACCCAACGGAGCTTCAGCAGAAGTTGGAGAACCTCATCGAGGGACAGTTCAACGCCCTTGTAGGCTATGCCAACGTACCCACCAAGTATATCTCTACAAAGTACGCGCCGATAGCAACAAGGGCTCAAGAGGTCATGGAGTACTTCAAGAAGCAGATGGAGGGAGACTATCGACCGTTGATGAAGGCGCTGGAGACGGTCACAGCGCCTGCTGGTGGGCGTAGGACGGGAGGAGGGGGGAGTGGTCGTGGTGGACAGCAGATCTACAACCACGGCCCTATCGGTCAGCAGATCAACGTTGAGGGTGGGGCGACCTTCCACTTTGACAGCATTCCGAAACCCCCTAAAATCGATGAGTAAAGACTCAACAAAAGAAGAGGCGACCCAGGTTGTTGAGAATCAGGCTCCGGTTGGCCAGCAGATCAATATCGGTCCACACTCGAAAGTCTACATCCAAGTCCACTGGAAGCTGGGAGGAGCAACTCTCCTAGCTGTAGTAGGCATTTTGGCATTTGTGATGGGATGGGGGCTGGCAGGTTGGATTCTATGTCTCTTGTCCCTTCTATTGTTGGCGTGGGTGATTCTGGGGGCTCCAGGCAGGACAGTAGCTGGTGCTGTCGGCGCTGGAGCGGCTACAGGAACTACAGAAGCTACACTCCTCTCATCCTGGATGTTCAAGATTACTGCTCTCTTGGAAGGAGGGATTGTGGTGATGGCGCTACTTGTTCAGGCCGATCCTAAGACCTATTGGGAATCACCAGTCCTGGGAGAAGTAGTCCAAAAGATAGTACCTTATCGGTTTCATGCCTGGGTCGAATCTGGAGCTGCTCATTTCGTTGGGAAGGAGCAAGGCGGCAATCGAGCTGTTCGCCAATCTCAGGTCTGGCTGGATTTGCAGAATGAAGTAGTGGTAGGCCGATATATTTTGGGTGGGTATCGAGGCACTCTCAGCAGCTTTGAGATGATAGGCCCATATTCTGTTCAACTGCGGTGGGAAAACGAGTCTGGTCAGCGAGGTCGTGGAGAGTACGATTTTGATCCTGAGTCTGGTGAACTCTCGGGGACTTGGTGGATTGATGGCACGCTCGAACCTATGGGGACTAGTCAGTTGGAATGGGTAGAGGAATAGAAATCCAGAGGAGATACACAAGGGCTCTTCGACGAGCAAACCCTAGGACCTGAGTCCTAGGGCGATGAGCTTCTGGATTGCCCTACTTGGCGAGGAAGAGTGCCGCAGCCTCCTCCTTGTGGTGGTTCAGGCAGTGGCCCAGCGCTTGGCGGAAGAAGTCCATGCGGCTCTTGTACCCCAGCCGCTTCCAAGCCTCGTCCAGCGCCTCGACATGCCCCTTCTCGATCCGCAGGGGGATGGTCTTGAACTCCACATCCGCGCTCTTGCGCGTGCTCGGCCCCACCTTGATGTTGCCCTTCCTGGCCTCGCGGATCTTCCAGATGAGGTAACCCCGGTTCGAGGAGCCGGTGGCGCGCTGGAGGGTGGTCTCGTAGACCCGCTGGAGCTGCTCGATCGCCAGATCCTTCAGGGGCAGCGCGGCCAGCTCCTCGTCGGTGAAGCTCTCCTTGAGGGTGACCGACGCCAGATCCAGCGTCCACCCCGAGACCTCCCAGCCCTTCACCTTCCGGGCCCGCTCCCCGGTGTCCAGCCGGAAGCGCAGGGCGGAGGTGCCGATCTGGACCGAGACCGTCGTGGGCGTCTGCTGGACCAGCGGGCAGGTCATCTCGCAGCCGGCCTGAGCGCCGTAGCCGAGCAGCCGAACCGTCGAGGGGGGCGAGGGCGCGTCGGTGGGGGAGGGCGCGTCGGTGGAGGGCGCCTCGGTAGTCGGGGACTCGGTCTTGGCCTCGGCCTCGGGGGTGGCCTCGGGGGTGATCTCCGGCGCTACCTCCGTCGCCTCCTCCGGGGCCGCTGTGGGCGCGGTGTCCGCCGCAGGGGCGGGGCTGGGCGCGTCGGCCTGGGTCAGGGTCTCCTCGGTGCTCTGGGCGGTCTGGTGGGCGAGGATGGCCTCGATGTAGGGGCGCTTGGCCGTGCTGCGGATGCGCTGGCCGGTGAGCTGGCGAGAGAGCTGCTTGAGATCGGGGAGGCGGAGGGCTTTGAGGGTCTCGGGGGTATGCATCAGGGGCTCCGTAAAAGCCGGTCGGGGAAGTCCCGCGGCGTGATGACACATCCCTCCACGCGAAAAGCATAGCAAGTTGTTTCTTAAGTGAAATCAGTAAGTTAAAGTAAGAGGTGCGTGTTTCAGTCCACCAACTGCCCTCAACAACGGAGTCTTCGATGAAGTCCCGCCAGGAACAGGCCCTCGCCCTCTTGCTGACCCCCCAGGACCAGGTGGCCCCCGAACACCCGCTGGTGTCCCTGAGCCTCCAGCGTCGCGTCTCGCCCCCCGAGGCGGCGTCCCATCAGCTCGACGCTGACGAGGCGGTGGCGGTCCTGCGCGCGGTCATGCGGGACTCCAGCACCTCTCCTACAGCGCGCCTGCGTGCAGCCACTGAGCTGCTGGCCCGGGTCGAGGGAGGTCAACGGAGGACGGCTCGGGCCCAGGAGACTGAAGAGGAGCAGCGGGAGATGGAGGCCAGGGTGCGCTACTCGATGGGATTCGCCTCGTCGCTGGAGGCGGCGAGAGCCGAGGTCTCCGGCACCACACACTGAGGTCAGCAAGGGTTCAACCTCAGCAGAGTTCTTCTCGGCAGCGATAGTTACTTCTTGATATAGCCATGTCATGCTCTACCACTTCAATACCGCTTCCCATCAACTTGACCCCCTTGAGTCGATCAGTGCGAGTGCGGCGAGTGTCCTTGAGAAAGAGATTGAGGAGGCGCTGGCCCGGCAACCGGCCTCACTGTTCCTTTCTTCCCGAGATGGTCCGCCAGTACTGATCGTGAAGCAGTCGGTGTCCTACCGGCGAATGGCAGACATCATCGCGCTGGATGCAGAAGGGCGTCTGGTTCTGGTGGAGTGCAAGCGGGGCTTGGCCAGCCGGGACACCCTCGCGCAGCTGCTGGACTATGCCTCAGACTATGACGAGGCACCGCACGAGAAGCTCTTGGCCGATTGGAAGACGGGGGTGGGCAAGGATGGCTCAGACCTTCGCGATCGGTTTCGCAAATTTGCTGAGGATGATGAGGTCGAACTGGAGGCGCTGGGCAAGGACCACGTGTTGGTGGTTGTCGCGGCGCAGAAGGATGAGGGCTTCGAGAAGATAGCGACCTATCTGGAGAAGCGAGGGGTCTCGGTCTACTTCGTCCAAGTGGGGCTGTATCGGCGATCAGGCGATGAACTCTACCTGGATGTGATTCCCATCGAATTGGACTCCCAGGGTAAGGGTACAGTCGGCGCGGAGGCGGAGCGGGTCTGGTTCTTCAACACGGACGAGACCTACAACCCCGGGGCGTGGAAGTCGCTTCTGGAGCGGAATGTGCTTGGGGTCTTTGGTTACCCCACTGGAGCGAGAACCCTCCAGCAGGGCGCTCAGGCGGGTGACCTCGTCTACGCCTACCGCAACGTAGTTGGGATCATCGCCAAGGGAACGATCGTCAGTGGCGACATCTATCGAGCCCCAGAGGGGGAGTCGGTGTTCGACCACTGCAAGGACGGCAATGAGTGGCACATGAAAGTCGACTGGACCGCACTATCAAGGCCGATCCCCAACGCGCAGGTGCGGAAGGCCACCGGAGCAATGCTTCCGGTTCGGAACACGTTTTGCCGGTTGTGGAAGCCTGATGTTCGGGGGATGTTGGCAAAGCAGGCTCGGAGCACATCGTAGTGTGTTGAGGCAGTCTCAGAGATCGTTGACGGCGCCTTTGTACAGGATCGCATTGTCAAACCACGTGTAGACCGAGTGGGTGTCCATGGCGAGTGGGCACCAGACGTGCAACGTCAGGTTCTCTTCCTGGCTGACCCAGACCCGCTCCTCCCGGTAGTCGGGCAGGAGCATCTCGTCGTAGTAGTTGGCGCGTGTATAGGCGCCGAACTTTACGGTCGCGATGTTGGCCATCTCGCACTCGGGATCTCTCAGCATGACCTGGACGCCGTAGAGCTGGGAGTCGATGAAGCTGTAGAGGATTCGGCGGACCTCCAGATGCCCCACCTCCATCTTGTCGGAGGGCCGTTGGTAGACGGCCCGGTTGCCGTGAAGTTCCTCGACCAACTCGAGCCCTTCGATGTCTTCCAACTGGTCTCCTGACTCGAGATCTCGGAACGTGAAGCCAGCCATCGCTGGAGGAGTGAGCAGGACCAATGAGGCGAGGCACCATTGAACAATTCTGGACATCCGCTCTCCTGAGTCAGCGTTGCCCATCCTCTATCGTGAGCAGCTGACGGCGACGGAAGAGAGCGCTTTGTTGAGGCACAACAGGGGATGAGCAGTCCTACCCGTCAGCGCTCTCCACCCGGGAGAGCGCTGCTCTCCATGCCTCCTCGCGGCTCGGCGCACGACCCCGACGAAGTCCAGCGAGTTCATCAGCATCGACATAGACCGACCACAGGTAGTCTCCCGGTCCTACCCGCTCGACCCGTACCCGCCTCGCTCCCAGCGAGATGTCCTCAATGGGCTCGGTCTCACCGGGCTGGTCGATGACAGGCAACACCTCGCCAGCCCACCAGCACTCCGCGGCCATACAGGCGCCGAGACCAGCGCGGAAGACAGCGGGGCCACCACAGTCAGGACAGGTTCCAGGATGCGCGTTCATGAGGAGCCTATCGGTCCGAGTCGAGATCGAGTTCATCGTGAATCTCGTTGGCCTCTCGCCTTGGGCTCGTCCCTCCGAAGTGCTCTGCGACCGTGCTGGTAGCCAGGACTGACCGGAGCTGGCAAGGGGTAGTGTGCTTTGGCCGAGACCCCGGGGGACCTCTCCCCCCGTCGACCTTCTGTCGCGGGCCTCAAAAACAAAACGGGAACACAGGACCCCGACTTCTGACAAACTCCCAAGGCTCCGTTTACAGCAGCGCTTGGGCCAAGGAGGCGAGCTTGCGCCGGGCGATGGCCTTCTGAAGCTGGTTGATGCTCCGGTACAACGCTGTCTCCAGGTGCCGCTCATAGATGGTCAGTCGTTGGAGGTCTTTCTGGAAGAGCAACAACTTGGACTCGGCCTCCGCGAGATCGGAGGCACTCGTACGCTGTTGGGCATCCCCTAAGAGGATGTGAACCCCTTTGAGCGCGTGGGCGAGCCGTTCCTGCAGAACCGTCCAGATGTGCGCTGGGTCGAAGTCCTCAGTCCCCTCGTCGCCAGCGGCATGACTCTGGAGGGAGCTGATGCCAACGAGCAACTCCATGCTTGCGCCTTGTAGGGCTCCTGCTTGATTGAAGCCGAAGACCAAGCTGAGCATGTCCACCAACGCCTTTTGCTCCGGCAGGCGCTCCACCTCCCTGGATTGGATGATGGCCAGCAAGTCCTCGAGCGCGTCCGCACCCACTTGCAGGACAGCCGGGTAGTCCGAGCTGAACAGGCCGCGCTCCTCAGTCTCTCGCGCCTTGAAGTCCCTGGCGCCGTTGCGTTGGCGCCACTGAAGCTCCTGGGCACGAATCCCCTTCGTGCGTTTGAGCATCTCGCCTCGCTCAAAGCGCTGCAGTCGCCGCAGCCGCCAGGTCAGCGTGATGACCCGATGCAGCAGCATCTCCTCCAACGCGCCCTGCACCTGGAACTGAGCGGTCAGCTCATCGCGCAGGGTGTGTAGCGCTTGCTCGTCATCTGGAGCGTCCCCATGGCGGTTGAGGACCACCTCCAGGTCGGGGGGCAGGTCGGGGTACTCGATGGGCTCGGGCCAGCTCATTCTTCGGTACTGGCATGCGCAGCGAGGTACCACTGCGCCAGCTGCACCAGTGCCCGTCCTCGCCGGTTCTTGCCCTCCAGGCCCTCGGCGATCTCCTCGATGGCCGACTCCACAGGCTGGGCCTCGTCGACCAGGAAGGTGAGCTGGGTGGGGCTGCCTGCTTCGTGTTCGCGAACGGCCTTCTCCAGTTGGAGGTCCAAGCCCGACGGCAGCTTGAGCAGCTCCAGCGAGTCCTCCATCTCGCGCAGGGAGTAGGGCAGCTGCGTGACCAGATCCTCCAGCGAGGAGTCATGGTTCAGGTCGTACAGCAGCTCGGCCATCAAGTGCGGCAGCGGGTCGCCCGAGAGCTCGTTCAGGTTCACCGTCAGGATCTTGGCCCGGCGGTCGTCGACCTCCAGGACCACACACGGCACCATCTCCCAGCCCAGCTCCGCGCAGAGACTCCACCGATGGAAGCCTCCGAGGATCTGGTAGCGCTCGGCTGTGTCAGGGTGTGGGCGAACGACCAGGGGCTGCACCAACCCCTCGGCGCTGAGGTACGCCTTGAGCTTGGCCCGGGTCAGGGGGTCCATCTGGTTGGGGTTCCAGGGGTTGGGCTCCAGCGCCTCGGTGGACAGCTCGACGATCGACAGAGGCGGGGGCGCCGAGGGCGCTGTGGGCAGCGTGGCTGGAGGCTTGGCCATGAGGGGCTCCAGGGCGGGGGAACGTGGGACCGGCGGGGGAGGGGGCCATACAGGCGCAGCACGGCGCTCTGGGGCACACAAGCGCGATGAGTCTCTGAACCAGCCAGCGGGAGAGCGGACCGGGGCAGGGCATCAGGCGCGACCGATGAGGATCAGCTCGGCACACTTCGCCTTGGAGTCCTCTCGGGCCAGGGCCGCCAGGTGGGTGTACTTGATGGCGTGGGCATCGACTCGGCGCCGATACCGGCTCATCAGCTCCTCGAGCCGTCGCAGGGTCACGATGGGTCCGCCGTAGCTCATGGCCCAGATGGGGATGTGCTGGGACTTCTCGAAGAGCTGCTGGATAGCGTCCTCGGAGTCGGTGCGGCTGAACACCGAGCGCTCGGGCTTGATGGGGTGGCCCGCGAGCATCTCGTCCAGTGGACGCAGCGCCACCTCGTAGGACTGGGTTCCCGCGTAGGGGCTGTCCCAGTAGACGATGTCTGCCTTGAGCCCTTCCAGGAAGTCGAACACGTCGCCCTGGTGGACCTCGTGGGTCTGGCCGTTGGCGAACACGCCTCGGTTGATCTTCATGGCGAGTTTGCGGGCGATGGTCAGCGGATGCTTGAGCACCATGCGGTTGACCGCATCGTTGAGGTGCTTGGGGTTGACCGCATCGAAGTCCCCCTCGGCCATCTGGTGGACGATGGTCTTGGCTCCGAAGTTACCCATGGGCCGCTGGTGCAGCAGGTACTTGATGCACAGCAGCTTCAGCAGCCAGCCTTTGGGGCCGGGCAGGGACTGAGCGACTGCCATGGCGTTCTCCAGGAACTGCGCATGGAAGGGCGTGACCACGTCAGGGGCGAGGTGGGTGCTGATGAAGCCGTTGTTCTCCTGGTCGACGAACAGACGCAGCAGGTCCGACTGGGAGAGCGTCACACGGTCGTTGGCGATGAGCGCATGCCCCACCGCCACACTCCGTTCAGCGATGTCGTTGCAGCGAACGCTGTAGCCCCTCGCCTTGGCATACAGGCTCACGGAGCCACCGCCGAGGAAGCAGTCCGCGAACACCGGGACTTCGCTCGGAGGGGGCAGGTGCTTGAAGATGGCGCCGACCAAGCGGCGCTTGCCCCCAAGGTAGCTGGGCAGCGCTCCGAAGATGCGCATCAGGCCGCATCCTTCGGGGTGGGAGCTGGCCTCCCCTCACGCGTTTGAGGCACCGCCTTGGGATCAGTTGGCGGGGGTGAGGGGAGGTCCAGCTGAGATGCGGCGGGGAAGGATGGCGCTGACTCCAGAGCCCGAACGGGGGAGGGGGTGGACTCCGGAGCCAGCGCCCAAGCGTGGAGGATAGCAAGTTCGAGAACACGAAGTCGGCGAGAGAGGTGGCGACTCATACGTCGGCCTGTTCAATGAGCGGGGCCAGCGCCTGCTCAAGCCGTTCAATGCGCTCGGCGAGGTCGCCCAGTTCGATGGCCTTGAACGCACCGTTGAGTACCTCACGGCAGGCTTGGAGACGGATGTGCTCATTCTTGGAGGTCATGAGCCCCATCAGTCCAGTCACTGCGTATCGGGCCGCGCCCTTGAGATCGTTGAGGGCTTCCAGGACCGCCTGATGAATGAGGTCTCGGTAGGCGCGCTGGAAGACCATGTCTGCCTTCCAGCGGTACCACGTGCTCCGGGGCACCTCGGCTTTGTCCAGGCCCGCGCTGACCGTGGGAGCGCCGAGGATGATGGGCAGGGCGTGTCGTTGGCGATCGGAGAGCTGGGGGTAGCGCTCAGCGTCCAGCGCGTCGGGTGTGACCTCAGCCATCAATCTACGCAGCCTCGGCCTGAGGAACTACGGGGACGAACATGGCGTCCAGGGAGGCGCGGGGGACGAGCAGGGTCTGCTTGACGCGGACTGCACCAGGCAGCTCGCCGTGGGCCACCCAGCGACGGAGGGTGCGAGTGGAGCGGCGGACGTAGTCAGCGGCTTCCTGGAGGGTCAGAAGCTCGTTGCGTTCGACAGGCGAGGACTGCATGGACTGCCCCTGAGTGGGGCCGAGAAGACTCGGCTGGGTACTGTCTTCAACTTATCGAAGTCCTTGAATCCCGGTGTCGTCTGATGTCCGCTGATGTACCCTGACTTCGCCTGTTGCATCCTCTGGAAGTATACTCGTCAAATGGGTAATCACGACGACATGCTTCCACTACCATCCCTGGATATGACGCCGGAAGAGAAGGGGGTGCTGCTTGGTCGCTATGTTACTTCAGCTACAGCGGTCGCAACGTGGGATGTGGTGCGGAAGACATGGGATAGGCTGAATTTTAGTGGGGCTCATATCCTTGGAGCCAAGCCGAGTTTTACGCACCTTGCCAGTACAAGAATTTTCTTGCCACCGGACCAAAGAGGAGAATCAGAGGAAGTAAATTTTCGACATGCGAATCTGAAAGGGGCGGCGCTCCATGCTGCATACCTACAGCGTGTGGACTTCAGTTTTGCTGATCTTCAAGAAGCACTACTTAAGGGCGCATTTTTGGTGTACGCGAAACTGGAGGGGGCAAATCTGAAAGGGGCAAGTCTCCAGAATGCTGACCTTCGGGGTGCAGACCTTCGGGAGGTACAGTTTCAAGGTGCAGACCTTCGGGGGGCGACACTCCTTGGTGCCAGTTTTGGTGATGGTGACACCATTTTAAATTGTGTTGATTGTAAGATTTCAGCAGAAACCTATGTCCGGAGTGAGTGGAGGCTTGACATGCTACTGCGCTGGCACAGAGGGGGGGGCACCATTGTGGGCGTTAAGCACTTTCCACAAGATATCCAGGCATGGTTCTGTGGAAGTCAGGAAGGGTTAACTCTCTATTTTTACAATCGTATTTCTATAGTAGATGACATCTTGGTGAGGGGGGTTATCGTCACGTTTCTTTCACCCGATACTGAATGTCGTTTGGTAGAAGTTGTAGAAGAAGGGGTTCTTACTCGAGTGCGAATTTCTGGCGGAACGCAAGCGGAGTTGGAGTTTATAGCCAAATCGCTCCACAAAAGAGTCTGGGAACAACAGGAGCGGCCCCGAAGCCAGGTAGTCGTCAACCAAGCTCCCATTGGTCAGCAAATCAATATCCACCATCTCGTGGAGAACTCGCGGTTCGATCTGGTTCTATTAAAGTTGGATAGACTTCAACAAGCTGTGGATGCTAGCCTCTCGGAACTCATTGATAGATTGACCCGGATGACAATCTATGTCCCCTGCAGTGAGAGGCAAGAATTGGCTCAGGTGCTGAGCCTTGGCCCATCTCCGAGGCGTTCCTCCCAGTCGATGGCTCTGGAGTTTGAGGAGTAATGGGCGATGGACCTCAGTTGGCTGCCATTCGCTCATCATCGACAGGCACCAGGAACTGGTCGAGCGCCTCGAAGGGGACGAGATAGCCATCCTTGACACGCCGAGTTCCAGGCAAGTCGCCCTGCTTGATCCAGCGGCGGATGGTGCGGGGGCAGCGGTGGACCAACTCGCAGACCTGACGGACGGTCAGGTAGCGGGGGAGGGGGCGGCGTGTCATCGGACACCTCGGCTGTCTGGGAGTTGGCGATCAGAGAGGAAGTGGATGCGGAGGGTGGCGTCGAACCAGCCCTGAGCCACCTTGAGTTCTCGGCACATGTCCTCGCTCAGGCCATTGTCGGTGAAGACCCACATCTCCTGGCAGAGTCCCACCAACTGGAGACGCAGCGCCATCGCCTCCTCCCCCTCTGTGGCTTCGTTGATGAAGGTCGGCAGGTAGAGCGGTGGGGCTATCGGTAAGTAGCCAGCAGCGAGGGCTTGGCGACAGAGGCGGCGCAGCCGCTGGGTGTTCTCCGTTGGGTCGGTGGCGAAGGGATGACACAGGTAGACCAAGGGGCGGTTCATGGACGGCTCCCCCGAGGTGTGACCGGTGTGACCGGTGGTGTGACCAGTAGGTGGTCACAGGATTTATAAGGTTGACTCTTGCTTTTCAGAGGGTGTGACCGGTGTGACCGGTATTTTGAACCATAGTTCTCTAGAGGGAACTCAAAAAAGAATGTTTTCGCCCCTCCCCTTTTCAATTTTTCTCTTCTCTCTGGTATTGAGATTGTCCCCGCCCAAAACCGGTCACACCGGTCACAGGGCGTGATAACCGTTTTGTAAGCTTGGATATCCTGTGACCGGTTGGTGGTCACATGGCGGTCCCCTGTGACCGAGTGCTGTTGCTTCTGCATGTGACCCCTCATGCCTCAAGCTCTCGGAGGGCTTCGGCCGTGACAGCAATGGCGCGTACCTGGACCCCCACAATCCGTACTCGTCGGGTAAGTCGATCTGGATCATGATGGAGCCAGCCACGGTCCAGCCACGTCCGTAAGATGGCTTCCTGATCGTAGCCTTGCTCCCGCAGGAAATCCCCGAGCGCGACGCGATCAAACGCCAAGTATGCCGAGTCATCCTTCTTCCAGGCGCCTCGCCATCCGCCATGCGGACTCTTGGCTGCCCCCTGATTATCAATCGTGTGCCGGCCCCAGAAGGTCTCCTGATACCGAACCGCCCAGCTATAGGCGTCTTGCAATGCTTGAGTTGCGCGGTCGGCGATCTCGGAGGCTTCGAGGGCAGCCTCCCAGGCATAGTCGAGTGGCGAGGTCACTGAGGGGGACGGCAGGTCGACGAAGTTCCGACCGTACTCCTGGACAAGGTCCAGCAGCCCGATGTAGCTGGCCACTCGGCTTGCCACCGCGTTGGTGCCCGCCTTCGCCTCCCAAAATGCGACCTTCTCCCGGTAGCTCTTGCGGATCGCTGGCCACTGAGCCCGGTTCTGCAAGAGCGAGTGGATGAAGCGCGGTCCCATGTGACCATGGTGGTCAAGGAGGTCTCGGCGGAGCTGACGGGTCAACTCGGCGCTCTCGGCTGTGACGGCTCCAAAGGGCGAGCCCCAGAAGGCCAGCGTCCGGGCACGCGCTCCGCCATCCTGGCTGAAACTGGTAGCTGGCGCCTCTCCTGTCGAGAGCAATACTGTGCGCCACTGACCTGTTCGCTCGGTGCCCTGGCGGTTGCCTCGGCCTCGCCCCAGTCCATGTGCCACATCATAGAGCGTCTGGGAGATCACCGAGGTCTTCCGAGCCCGCTTGGTGTCATCCAGGATCAGCGGGAGTGAGCCGAGCGTGGCACAGGAGCGCTCGATCCACACCCGGGTGGCGTCCCAGGAGCCGATGAGTCCATGCTCGTCCGGGTAGCCCCAGACGCTCGCCGCGACCCGGAGCGTCGTGGTTTTGCCCATGGAGGTGGGCCCTGACCAATCCAGGATGAAGTTCGGGGCTTCAGGTACCAGCAACATTAGCGGAGGAGCCAGCGCTGCATACAACGCGAGCATCACTGCCGGGGTGTCTCGAACGCGTAGGAGGGTGCCGTGCCAACCCGCCCAGGTGCCCGACTGTCGGAAGCCCTCGGCGAGCTGGGCCCCACCTCCATCGACGTGCAGATGAATCCAGTCGGGCATCCACTGAGCGGGAGGTAGCTCGGCGATGGACTTGGTTCCCTCAATGGTGCCGTCTTCTCTCAGCAGCGTGCGACCCCACAGAAACCCGTACTTCCCTTTCTCGCCCTGCCAGCCCATCTGACTGGAGACCCGCGCAGTGGGCAGGTGCTCGCTGTTGACGGCCTCGAAGTCGGCGAGGAAGTGGACCAGCTCGCGGGCACTCCCGGAGTGGACGGGAAAGTCGATGTCAGCCAGCGGCACGATGGACCGGCTGTCCATGACCTGGGCTCGGGAAACGACCCGGTGGAGCCAGCGGCCATCTCGGCACCACTCCAGACGGAGAGAGACTGTCCCGTCGTGGATGTCAGTGAGTCGCCCGGTGATCAGGACCGGGCAAGGAGCGATGGGGACCGCTGAGGTCTGCCCGTCCTTGCTCACGCGGATCGCCTGGGTGTCCTCGGCGGTGATCTGCCAGCCAGCGGGACATCGAAGACCGGCGGGGAGTGAGTGCTCGACCAGTAGGTCTTGGAGAACCCTCTCAAGGGCAGGGGCCGACTCCGTATCGGAGGCGAGCCGCAGTTGAGAACGACGGCGCTGGGCATCCATGTCGCGAGCTGCCTTCTTTGCCAGAGAGCGTAGCTTTGAGACGACTTGGCCGAGTCCGCGTTGGGCTTGGAGCCGTTCGAACCGGGCATCAATGATGGACTGTTCATTGAGGTAGACGAGACCAAGAGTGGCTTTGAAGTCGTCGTTCTCCAAGAGCCCAGCCAGGGCCGTGTGTCGCCCCGCGCTGTCCTTGGCCTCGCTCAGGGCCGACAGGTACTCATCCAGGCTCTCCAGGGCCTCCTGGGGCGTGCTGCTGACCTCCCCCTGCTGGCAGTAGCTGTAGATCCGCTCGACCTTCCGGATAGCCTCCTCCCGGTCGAACGGTGGTTGGCAGCGTGCGGCAGCGATCTCGGCGAGCGCCGTCGCCTCCGGTTGGCCCACATTCCGGACCCAGAGTCCCCAGATATATCGGAACAAAGTGGTGTCTCGCTCTCCTTCTGGGATGCCCGCGAAAACCACTGTAGGATCGCGTAGTGGAGTCTTCTTGTGCTGTGAAGAGTTCGCGGGCCTAGCCGCCTGAGCGCTGGCTGCCTTGGCGAGCTGCACATCGGGATCGAGCAACGGGCCTTCATCCCAGATACGGCTGACGAGGTGCTTCCCCTCCACAGGTAGAAACATCGCACGGCTGACGTCCGAGGCTTGATGATCCACACCCGTTCCCAGGCGAGCGGCAGCCCAGATCCAGAGGTGAGGGTACTCAGTCACTGAGACGTCTCGTGCCAGCGGGAGCACGACTCGGAATCGATGGGCTTCGGGGGTGTGGTTGTACGAGGTGTAGATGATGTGGGCCCACTCCCCGAAGACCTCCTCGGCCTCCTCAACCGTTGGCCCGCCCTCGACATCCAGCGAGAGTACCGAGATGGCTTCGACATACTGGTTGCCTCGTCGGCCATCCCGCAGTCGGGCTCCGACGAAGAGAGGGCCCAGGTACTTGGCGGCGGCTGTGATGGGGGTCGAAAGGTAATCGATAAGTTCGGTAAAGTTGAACTCCCGTACCTCTCCCTGATTTGGCCAGTACACGTCGCCGCTCTGGCTTCCGTCGTAGGGACTGCCAGCAGCGCGCTGGCCGGTCTTGAGCGTAGGGGCAGAGAAGTGGGTGATGGCGAACAGTCGGTTGGAGGTCATGCGGCCTCCAGGTACGCGCGGAGTCCGTGGTCGAGGAAGACCGTACGGATGTGAACGATCCGGCGCCGAAGCGCTGCTCGAGACAGGCCCAGGCAGCGAGCTGCTGCCGATACGTTGTCCAAGGCCAGCTGGGTGCAGATGGCCTGGTCCTGAACCGAGAGGTTCTGTACAGCGCGCAGAACATCGCGTCGGAGTAGCGGATCTCCTGGAGGGGGTGTAGCCGCCCAGGGAGCAGCCTCCACCTCCGAGAGTGAGACTTGAGTGGTGCCACCACCTCGCCGGGATGCTGAGGTGGCTTTGGCCAGGTTGATCACTCGGGTGCGAGCTACGCGATCTGCGAAAGTTCTCGCTTTGCTGAGCCGGGAATCGAAGCGCGGCCAGCATTCCAGCAAGCTGACAAGGAGCTCTTGTCGGGTGTCTTCAAGTTCGCGAGGATGAAGGCGCTTGCGTCGGACCAGCGCGGCGCTGTGATACTCCGCTGCATGGCAGATAGCGGCTGTGTCAGCATTATTCTGGGAGTGGGGCGAGGTGAGCACGGTTGGCCTCCGTTGGACGAAGAGACCGTCACCTCAGAGGTGGGACCGACTTGGGACTGAAGTTGGGATTGGAAGTGGGAATATATAATAATATTAAGGACTAAAAAACTTCTCCATCCTCAAGTCGGAGAAGGATCTGGTAGGGGAACCCGGCCTCGCGAACCCAACGGATTCGCCACTCGAGATCTCGGCCTTCGGTATGGATTAGGGCCTCAGCGCGTACACCTGGGATCGTCCGCAGGAGTGCTTGGAGGCGTCGAGCATAGTCGCGGATGGTCTTCGGAGAACATCTGCCGAAGTACTCGCTCTCACGCAAGTCGTTTAGGTAGAGGGCTTGGTCGTGAGTGATGAGGGTTCGCCAGAGTTGTACGAGACCACTCCGCTTGGTGGATTCCCACTCGCCTCCGATTGAGAAGCGGAGCCGAGTTGCGGTGAGGTCAAAGGTCCAGCGAGTCGAGGAGGGGGACTCCAAGATCTGCCGCCCCTGTAATTCTGTGATGCGGGTGGATTCGCCGTCGTGACCCCCCTGAATCAAGAGGAACGGGCGTGGGACGGCAGTGGTACTTGGCTGGTGAGCCTTGGATGAAGCCTCAGGCTCTGTCGCTGTGATCATCCACCGACCACCACACTCTTCTACTTGGAGCAGGTCTTCCAGCGCATACCATTCCGCGAGACGCCTGCTCAGTGCCGGAAGGAGGTCTTCATGTGCTTCCACGGTAGGAAGTACCAGCACCATGTCTGACTTCTCATGCTCGAGAAGCCAGCGGCTCATATCCAAGAGATGATCAGGGTCGTCGCGAGTGGAGAGATACCAAGGGCGTCGACTACGCTGGGGTCGGCGGTCATGCCCAAGGAGGCCCACAGCTCGGTTCTCTTCAAGAGGTCGAGCTACGCCGCTAAGATGGTTGAGGCAACGGCTCACAACCCGATATAGCGATGGCAACGAGAGGTGGTAGACCAAGGCCTCGGACTCTTCAAGAATCAGTTCAGTGCAGACTCTGGGGGACTGCTCGCAGAAGGCGACGTACTCCTCCTCCTGCTCTATGAGCAGCCGAGTACACCCCGCTGAGGACCGGTGGGGGCATCGCATACGCCGTGCACAACGATTCTCACAATCAAAGACCGAAGCCCAAGCGCTCCACTCCGCTTCTTGAAGGAGATCCTTCCATTCCCAATGTGTGGCGGACCCCGTGCTGAACTCCCTGAGCACTCGGCCGAGACGGCAGGGGGTGGCTGTCATCCGGTGGGCTCCTCAAGATACCGCCGAGCTTGGAGCCATCGCTCCATTGTCTGGGCATCATCATCCCGGGTGACCTTGGTGATACCCATCTCGCTGACGGTCAGCGATCGGACCTTCTTGCGGCGCTCTCCCGGACGCTTGTGGAACTCGAACTCAAAGGCAGCCTCGATAAGGCGCTTGCCTTGCAGTTCGTCAGGGCCAAGCAATTCGGCTAGGTCTCCCTTGGGAGAACGCTCATGAACGTAGCGCTCCCCTCGCCAGTACTTGATACTCTTCCAAGTTATTGATTGGATGTCGGGAAAGTCGTCACAGCGTAGCGCTTGGCTTCGATCGTCCTGAAGCGGCCGGAGAGTAAGTCGTCGTGGGTGGGACTCTACGTCGTTTCCGGTGAAAAAGTGGGCACGTATGAGGTTCAGATAGACCTCAATGCTCTTCGCAATTTCGACATTCAATCGGACATGAAGCCCGCCACCATACAAGACGATGATGTCGTAGTGGATAGGGTGGTAGGCCACCGAGGTGTTCTTGGGATCGCCTGCAGTGCCAGATCGGGTGAAGGTCTTGCCGTGGCGGACCCGTATCCAGGTCTCGTCTTGAACGGGCAGGAAGCGGACTTGGACATCTGCACTGCGACTCTTCGAACGAAAGAAGTCCGCCAGCGCGGCCTTCAAGGTGGACGGCTCGACCTCAGAAGATGGAATTGGGTGTGTCTCCTTCTGCACCTGAAACCAGAAGTGGTGGAATGTGCGACGCGAGCGTAGCGAAGCCTTCATTAGTACTTGAAAAGCTGCGGCAGGATGCTCAAACCAAGCGCGTACAGCCAAGTCGGCAGGGGACTCAGATTGTCTGAGTCTCATGTCAGGGCCGCAGAGGTCATGGAGTTCTGTGTTGTAGAAGGGTTGGCTCAGCAGATCGATGTTGCACACGACTTCTGCGAAGTCAGCGGGGACATCAGGGGTGGGGGTTTCGATGACTTCTGCGACCTTTGCGCAGTAGAGTTCGTTGAAGATCCCGCCCACGTAGTCCGGCACTCCTCGCCGCTTTAGGTACTCTTGCGCCGAACTGACCAGCTGCACCAATCGATCGGGGTGCATCCTTTGAAGGATGGCGGGGTCGGCAATGACTGTGGGGCGATAGCTGGCCATGAGCGTTCGGGGGATGGGAGGAAGGGGAGGAGGGAGCGAAAGAACCGATGACAGTGTTTGACGATCAGTCTCCCAAGGGTACCCCTGTTGACCGGGGCTGACGCTTGACGTTCTGGTGTCGTTTCTAAACCGTTCGAGCAGCCGGCCACTTTGGCTGCTGATCTTGTAGATGTGGGATGAGTGCTCGGGGTGAGTCGCTCGTTGGCGAAGCTCACCCGCTGGAGCACCAGTCTCTGATTAGTGGGAGTCGTCCATGGGTGAGAAGCTACCCGTGTGTCTTGAGGACAAGCGTCGTGGCGAATTAGCGAAAAGCATGGAAGAAAGAGATGATTCCCTTGACTTGCCCTCCAGTATGGAGGGATGGATGGACCGTGCTTCAACTCCGGCCAGCCCTCGCCAACCGCGTCCCCCCACCCGCTTCGATGTGGTCTTCCACTTGGAGCAGGGGGAGCCGGTTGCCGAGGTGCTGGAGACCCCGCCGGTGATCGCGCTTCATCCGGAAGTGATCGGTCACCTCGGTCGTCTGCTCCGGCGAAGTGCACGCCCTCCCGAGGCCGAGGAGTAGGAACCCCATGGTGCAGCACGCCGCCATCGCTACCCAGCAGACCGCCTTCTACGCGCGGGTCACCCAGGATGAGAGCATCCGACGAGATCTCTCCCTGCCCAACCAGCGCCGTCGCTTCCTGGAGCTGGCTGCGCGGGAGGGCTGGGCCTACCGATGCTTCATCGAGCAGCAGGCCGTCAGCGGCGAGTTGGGGGTGGAGGACCGAGCGGCGCTCAAGGAGCTGGTCGCGGCGATCGCGGCTGGGGAGGTCGGTCGGGTGGTCGTGCGCCACCTGGATAGGCTGGGACGCGGGGCAGTCCTTGAGGAGCTGATTGAGCGGCTGCGTGAACACGGCGTGGAGCTGTGGACCTTCGACGGGGCCCAGGACATCCACTCCGCAGCAGGGCGACTCGGTATCCGCGCTCAGGCGATGGTCGGTGCCTTCGAGGTCGAGCGCGGTGGTGAGCGTGTCCGGGAGATGAAGCGCCAGAAGGCCAGGGCAGGGCTCTACATCGGACCTGCCCCCTTCGGCTTCACCTCCCAGGCGCGGCTCAAGCGGGAGTTGATCGCCCAGTACGGTGAGGCCGAAACACTGCGAGCCCAAGAAGAAGCCCAACAGACCATCGCAGTCTCAGGACGGCTCTACATTGACGAGGCCGAGGCCAAGTTGGTCCGCGAGGTCTACCGGCTCTACCTCGACGAACGCCTGGGCAGTCGACGCATCGCCCAGCGACTCAATCGCGCAGGCCATCGGACTCGGCGGGGAGCGCTCTGGCGGGGACAGCAGGTGCTCAAGATCATCCGTGACCCCAAGCTCGCCGGCTTCGTGACCTACGACGAGGAGGCCTACGAAGCGCGCAGGCCCTCGCGGGCACCGGTTCACCAGCAGACGCTCTACGAGGGACGACACCAAGCCATCATCGACGTGGAGACCTGGCAGCGTGCCCAGACCAAGCGGAAGCGCAGCAGGAACGCGAAGGGTGGCACTCAAGGGGGCGAGAAGCGCGTGTATGCCCTCGTGGGGGCTGTGTTCTGCGCCAACGGGCATCAGGCCACCTCCAAGGGCAACGGCGCCAACACGCCGGCCTACTACACCTGTCGGCGACGTAGGCACATCGGTACGGACGAGGCGGTGGGCGGGTGTGACGCGCCTATCATCCGCATGGAGCAGGCCGAGGCCGCTGTGCGGGAGGTGCTGGGACGGCTCTTAGGACAGCCTGAGCAGCTACACGAGGTGTTGGAGGCTGCCAACCGAGCGGGTGCGAAGGCGCGGCCTGCGGAGCCTGAGCGGCTGCGGGAGGTCAAGGCGAGCCTGCATGGCCTCGACCGCAACCAGGAGCGGTACTACCAGATGCTCGAGAACACCGAGCCGGGGTCTCCCGCTGAGGAGGTCGCGCTGGAGCGGCTGGTGGCACTCAGGCAACGGCGGGAAGCGCTGGCGGCGGAACTCCAGGAGCTACAGCGGCTGGTGATCCCACTGCCTCGCGCTATCCGGCTGGACCAAGTGCGCGAGTTCGTGGCGAGTATCGGGGAGCGGCTCAGCGAAGACCCAGCGGAGTTCCGGGAGCTGGTGCAGCTCCTGCGCTCACACCATGACCTGCGAGTGCAGCTCTTTGATGGGCGGGTGCGGGTGAGCCTTGCGATCGACCCCGACAATCTGGGGGAAGGGACGCGGGTGGTGGCCACTGCAGCGCCTCGCATCCCGCTATCGGATGAAGAGGTCGTCGAAGAGGAGCTGTCGCTGGCTGCCTGGGTTGAGTTCCAGAACCGGAAGGACCGGCACTGCGCCTGCGGGTGTGGCGCTCGGCTCGTCATCAAGCCGCAGCATCGCTGCAAGGGCATGCCGACCTATCTCGCTGGGCATGCGCCGAGTGCCATGGAGCAGCTCCTCGACGCGGTAGCCGCAGACGGACTGATGACCGCCCAGCAAGCCCGTGAGCGGCTCGGTGTGGCCGAGACGACCTTTTACCGGCTGGTGCGGCGGGGGATGCTCGAAGTTGCCGAGGAGAGGCGGGTGGGGAGGCGTACAATCCAGATCTTCACGCCTGAGGCAGTGGAGCGGCTGCGGGAGTGGCGGGAGAACACGCTGGATGGGCCGCAGATGGCTGAGGCGCTGGGTATCAGCTATCGACGGTTGGTGTATCTGGAGAAGCGGGGGACCTTGCCGGAACCGTCGCGGGATGTGGGAGGGCGGCGGATCTATGACCAGGGGGAGGTGGCATATCTGAGGGGGATGAAGGGTGTAACGGCGGGGTAGTTGCTCAGAGCCCAGAGAGAAACTGCTGATACCAACGACCTGACGATTTCACGATACGCTCCTGTGTTTTGAAATCGACATAAACGATACCAAACCGGGGTCTATAGCCCTCGGCCCACTCGAAGTTGTCTAGGAGAGTCCAGACAAAGTACCCCTCGACAGGTACACCCTCGTTCTTTGCTCGAAGAATCTGGGCAAGATACCGCTGAATATAGGAAGTTCGTCGGCCATCATGAACGCGCCCTGCTTCGACTATGTCTGGAAAGGCCGCACCATTTTCACTGACAATGAGTCGCTTAACCCCATCATACGCAGCAAATTGCCTTAGCAGATGGTAAATACCCTCTGGGTGCACCTCCCATCCCATATCAGTGACTTCATCCTCGGCGACACTCCGGCGCTTAGGAGGGACACGTCGTGTCCATACTGCGGGTGGAAAGAGCGAATGTCGAACGACCTCCCGGGTGTAGTTTTGTAGTCCAATGAAGTCAAAATCGAACTGCGCTCGTTTCATGTCACCGGGTTGGATGTATCGTTCGATTTTCTTGATAAGTGGAAACCGGTCGATAGGATAACCGAGACCGAGCAGAGGCTCGATAAACAAACGATTAAAGAAAGCATCTGCTTTCTCTGCCGCCTGCAGGTGGCGCGGCTCTTCAGTCAAAGGATCGACCCACGACGAGCTGAAGGTGGTTCCGATATCAGCAGCGGGTACGTTGGCTCGAATTACGCGACCTCCCTCAGCTTGGGCGAGAGTGGTGTAGTGGGTGGCTGCCAGGAACTTCTTTAGGCTACGAATCCCGGGGGCATGGATGCCAGCGAGATAACCCAAACCGATGAAGGCCATGGGCTCGTTGAGCACTATCCAGTGCTTAACCCGGTCTCCGAAAGCCCTAGTGCAAACGTCGGTATAATCACTGAACCAGCCGATGATGTCCCGATTGCTCCACCCTCCTCTATCCTGTAGGGCTTGCGGGAGATCCCAATGGTACAAGGTCAACCAAGGGGTGAGACCTTGTTCCAAACAGCTGTCTATGATGCGCTTGTAGAAATCCAGTCCCTTTGGGTTGGGAACACCCACTCCCTCAGGTATGATGCGTGTCCAAGCTGTAGAGAATCGAAAGTTTGGGATTCCCAGATCAGAGACAAGCGCGAGATCTTCAGGATAGTTGTGGTAGAAATCACAGGCAACCTTGCCATCATCTCTGTTCTTCACCTTGCCTCTTCGGGCTGAGAAGGTATCCCAGATATTGAGGCTCTTTCCGTCTGAGTTATACGCTCCCTCGATTTGGTGGGCAGAGGTCGCTACCCCCCAAAGGAAGTTATCTCCAAAATCATCTCTTCTCATATAGTTATCTGCTCGTGCTACACCCAAAGAATCGATGAGAAGCGCTGTGGAAGTATAGCCCGTAAGTTGTAGTAATTCTCTACGGTTCATTGGGGACGCTTTGCTTTGTAGTACTGATGCTTTTCAGTGTGGAATCTCTCTTATCACGCCATACCAAAAGGTAGCCTTCATTGACTATGATAGCAATGAAGTAGGCAGAGAACGCGATCCACAAAGAAAGATCCAACATTACGGTCAGTATGTTGATGACTATCAATGCGAATATAGCCGGGTACCGCTTCCAATGCGGGTTATTAAAGTACTCTATGCAGACTATGGCTTCAGGAGTCTTAGGGTTATGGTATTTTGATGGATTTGCGTAGTCTCTTGAGAAGTACCACGTCCAGGCCACGAGTAGTTCAGCTATTGTATACCCCAATAGAAGTTGAGTTAGTTGTTCACTTGTTGACAAAGATGGGCGAATGAGTATCGGTGTGGCAAAACGTAGAAACACGGCACCTAAATTAGCTATCGCCAGGAGGAAAGAGAGGGCCGACGTGAACTTCGCATCTGCACTGAATAAGGCGGCACCATCTTCGGTTCCTTGGTAAGGGGTGGCAAAGTTGGGGAGGCTGGCGACGAGTAAATACGCTAACATCCAGTCGGCACCACCTCGTTGTGTTACGAGTCTGTCGACTACATAGATGAAGAGGGCAACAACCCCTGCTGAACCTATGACTTTGCTGGCTGCTACAGTAATCCTGTGCTTTATTTTTGGGTGCCAAAGGTCATTGAACTGTGGCCCAACAGCCCCGTTGTTGATGATGGACTGGCCTCCACCTTGGTGGGTAGGTGGGAGCACTACGCCTTTTCGTACTTGGGCTACGACTTCAGCCAGCGACTCCAAGCCTCCAAGGCGATTCTCAAAGTAGCTCACGACTTCGCCGGCTCGAGTCGACATGGGCACCGAAGGCCCCGAAAGGAAGCGCTTCGGGACTCCGCTCAGGCTGAGCACCATGTCGAACTCAGCTGGCAGCATCTGGCTCAGAGTATTCAGCAGTTCATTGCGGTCCACGTACCCTCCGACTCATCGTGTTCTATCTACCCCACCACGTTACGAATCCCCTGAGTGACATTCAGCCAAGCCTCATCCCGGTCGCTCCACTGACTGACTGGCTTGGCATCTCGTGGCAGCATCTGCAACTTGGCGAAGGGTGCTCCCTTCCAGTCTACAGGCCGGAGCACGATGGGTACGACTCGAGCCGTACCCTCCTCGTGCCGCTCCAGTGCTCGCCCCATCTCCAGGTCGTGGCAGTAGTCGGAGGCCATGAAGGAGGAGCTGATGAGCAGCAGGACGATGTCCGCTTCCTCCAGATACTTGGAGATCTCTCCAGCCCACTCGGAGCCCGCAGTGATCTTTCGGTCGTGCCACTCGGAGATCACTCCTTGTCGTCGGAGGTTAGCCAAGTGCTCCTCCAACTCCTCGCGGTAGGACTCGTCCTTGTGCGAGTAGGAGTAGAACAGCTTCACCGGCTTCTTGAGGCTCGGACTCGGACTGGTACCAGTCGAGGGGGCAGCTGATGAGGGTGCTGCAGTCGGTGAGGCTGTGGGCGTTCCCGAGAAGTTGAAGGTCGCACCTCCTTTCACGTTGACCTGCTGACCGATGGACCCCTTGTTGATGATGGTCTGGCCTCCACCTTGGTGGGCGGGGGGCGCTCCCGCACTTCCTCGCACTTGGTCCACAACCCCAGCGAGGTCGTTCAGCCCTCCAAGTCGGCTCTGGAAGTAGCGCACGACTTCGCCAGCGCGAGTTGCCTGTGGGGCAGAAGATGCTGAGAGGTACTGCGGCGGCACCCCAGAGAAGCTGACCACCAAGTCGAACTGGCCGGGCAGCATTTGGCTTAGGGCAGTCAGCAGTTCGATGCGGCTCATGCGGTTCATGTTCCCTCTGGCTCAGGACATCCACATTATGCCAGGACCGGTCAGCGCTGGCTGAGTGCGGCCAACTCAACCAGCGTTCGCCGAACACAAGGGGGTGACATCACCCAACCCAAGACGGCTGTCCGCCCATGCCTTACGGGTTCGGTGCTCCCCTCAGCAGGAGATGTTCAACGCTCCAGAGTACAGTAGTAATGAACGCGCGCGCGGGTAGCGCAGTCGTGTCGGAGCGGCGAGGCGAGGAGCGCTTTTCGATTCGGCTCGGCTGAGCATGCCGATCGAAGAGGTGGCACCGAGACTCAGGGGCTGGCTACGGCTGCACTGAGGTAGCCCCAATTTGACAGACACCTTGTTCAGGCGGCTTCAATGAGGATGGACACCTGGATTTTGCGTATTCAGGTGTCTGCCACTTCGGGGGAACCTTAATGAACCTCTCATGCCGAGTTCGGACAACCACAGGGCTGGTGGCTCCCCGATGGTCCAGCGCTCACCATGGCACGTCGGTGCGCTCTCCCGCAGTGGTGTATGTGTAGAATTTGAATTTTGGGTGTCTGAGGTCGCCCTTGGCGTCGAAGCTGTTCTCACCGGTGATGCCATGGTAGGTGGTGGTTGTCAGGGCCTCACGCACTGAGGGGCCGTCCAACGCGCCGTGGCCCAGCGCGCGGCGCAGGGCCACCGCCATGACCTGCAGGGC
>Ga0316204_10002815_pt1 | contig 37596 bp, 37 predicted proteins | sample 6monrhotite_MG_2_FD_205661 | JGI IMG/M metagenome (GOLD analysis project Ga0316204, IMG submission 205661) | Microbial mat bacterial communities from mineral coupon in-situ incubated in ocean water Damariscotta River, Maine, United States -... | ecosystem: Environmental > Aquatic > Marine >... | reverse complement strand
CAGAAATTCCATCCGGATAGATCATACCCGCGATCTGATCGCCATTAGTATCAAAAAGCTGAAGCTCATCCTTGCCGTTAAGGGTTAGAAGAATATCTTCTGTAATAGGATCAACAAATTTGCTGTAGATGTAGCCAACCGAGCCGGCGATACCTAAAGCAGCTATTCCAAGAGGATTGGTAATTCCTGCTGCTGATAGTATTGATAAAGTTGCAGAAGTAGTCACAGTTGAATCTACTACCACATCTAAAGCATATAGTTTATCACCAATCTGTATCTTACTATTATCTTCAGCAAATTTTATTTCTAGATTTGCTATATCTGTAGCGTATTGGACATCAGTAGAAGCAAAGCTTCCTACAAAAAATTGTATTGCAGCGGGTACACCTGGCAGTAATCCACCTATAGCCTGACTAATTGCATTTTGTAATGCTCCCAGCCATGCATTGTCATTCTGTGGCAGTGTAGAATCTATAATGTAATATTGTGGTGAAGTCGGCATAAGGCAATCTCTATAATATAGTTGTTGTTAAGGAATACTTTTCTTTTAGATAATCAATATCAGGCATGGCGTTATGCTTTGCTTGGTTATTTTGATAAATTGATACGATTTGCCCTGTATCTGGAAAATCCTCTTTTCTTAAATTTGGTTTATGATTTAGACAGCAAATTATTCGTTCTTTATTCTTAGAAAGAAAAATGACTTTTTGCTTTCCGGCGTAGTAGCGAATAACTCTTGCAAATTCTACATCTGTCTTTTTGCCTTCAATATATGGCAACATTTGCTTACGAAATAAATTGCGAATATCGAACCATACAAATAAAGGAGTAAGTAGAAATAAGATGCCTGCAGCCATTACCTCAGAGGTAGTAAGTAACATAAAAGCAATAATCAAGAAAATAGAAATATGCTTCCATATCGCTTTATTGACATACCTCACCGCTTCTTCATTACACGTTCCCTCGGCACGGTATTTCTTAACCAGCTCTTTCATTTCCTTCGGCCAGAATAATTCTGCTATCATGCTGCTACCTTTAGTGGATTATTATCATTAATACGCACACCGGAGCTAGTCACCAGAAAATCTTCAAATGTCATGCCAAGCTGAGCCGCAACATCTTTAAGAACATCTGCGCTTACAATCGTAAAATCAGGGTCGTTCCCAATAACAGTGTTGTCTACCAAAATCTTATGACCGGTAAAATCAATTGATTGGGAGTTAGGGTGCGTGATGAAGGCATATACTGCATCTGTGGCAGGGCCAGCAAAACCATCAGGGTATATCAAGCCCGCAATGTGGTTATCCGAAGAATCAAAGAGTTGAATAGTGTCTTTGCCGTTAAGAGTTAGGAGAATATCATCGGTTATTGCATCAACAAACTTACTGTAAGCATAACCAACACCGCCAACAACTGCTAGAGATAGAAATCCCAATGGTGTAGCGCCAACTAATGCAACTAAACCAACCGAGGCTGTTAATGAGGCCGCGGAGTCTAGTAAAGTATCAAGCGCATAAAGGTCCTCACCTACTTGAATTCTATTTGGGTCATCCGTTAACATCACATCAAGAGTTATGTCATCAACTGTAACATTGGCTGTAGCTTCGTTAAAAAACCCTACAACAAGCTTAAGTGGCAAACTTGGTACACCCGTAGTTATTAATTGTGTGCTAATTTCAGCTAATACTGATCCTAATGCATTAAGCCACGCTGTATCTTGCTGAGGTGTTGTGTCGTCATTTCTATAATATAGTGGGGCTTCCATAGTATTTTCTTCCCTAAAGTATTGTAGTTGTTAGTGAGTATTTTTCTTTTAGATAATCAATATCTGGCATCGCCCGATATTGATTATCTGGATCATAATAGATAGAAAATTCTGCGCCCTTCTGAGGAATATCTTTTTTATCTAAACGAGGTTTACTTCCTATAAAAATAAAAGATAAAACAGTTTTCTCATTGGGTTCTAATTTATATTTAATCTTTTGAGTGCCGTATAAGCTAATACCCACATTCTTAACCGTGGCTAATGCTCTTCTGCCACATACATATGCAGCCATTTGCTTACGAAATAAATTGCGAATATCGAACCATACAAATAAAGGAGTAAGTAGAAATAAGATGCCTGCAGCCATTACCTCAGAGGTAGTAAGTAACATAAAAGCAATAATCAAGAAAATAGAAATATGCTTCCATATCGCTTTATTGACATACCTCACCGCCTCTTCATTACACGTTCCCTCGGCACGGTATTTCTTAACCAGCTCTTTCATTTCCTTCGGCCAGAATAATTCTGCTATAGGGTTCACAGCTTCTTTCTGCGGGGTTTCTGTTGTTTTTTCTTCTGTCATTTTATCAACCATAACGCCTCTTTAAATATTTCACCGTTGGTTTAATCACAGATTCACCCTCTGCGCAAGGACAACCCACAACCTTAAGATGATTACAGCACTAAATCATGACAGAATATTGAGAGGTAATAATGGGCTGTATGACGAAGAGACTTAATACCACTTTATATACCCTAAGTAGCTAAAAAACTTATTCCTAGCTAATAATGGCTAATAACCTCTGAACGAAGGGCGAACGAGCTTCTCTTATGCAGATCGTATGCCCTGCAACCACTGCATTTGGAGCTTCTACAGAGCATCCATCCACAATATTAATAGCTGTGGCTAACTGATTGCAAAAGGACTGCACCTCTTCTAGAGTTATATCTTCATTTTTAGCATGCAGATCAAGCAATGTACCATTGGCCTGCATATCATCCGCCTTAACCACAACATCAAAGTCTCGCATCAGCACCGTACCAGCACGATCAATTGCTTGCCCTTTTAGACCAGCAACTACACCTTGCACCTCTGAATCTGATGCTAGAACTGAAATTATTTGGTCAGAGTGCTCCCTTAAATCAATAGCTAATGACTCTGACTTACTATCACTCAGTGAGTTCTGAACTGGCGTTATAAAGCAGTCATTATTATCATAATCTCTGAGGCCGGAGATTTTTGCACGCACCGTTGCAACATCAATAGCTACCTGTAAGGGACTTTCCATTGAACACCAGGGCAAATGGATGAAGTGATGTTTTTCTCCTGCTTGTGGCCCAGAAACCGGAAGGCCAAGCACATGCTGCAACCGAGTGGCTACTTGGTCTGCTTCAGCTATGTGCAAAGAGGATATTACCATAATAATTCATGTTTCTCGGTTTTTAGTGACGTATGCTATCCATATCTATATAAACAGTCGGAGCATTCTAATACAGAATGGTAAATATTTACTTAACACATTTAAGATTTTTAAATTTTTATTGAGCGCTATGCCAGCTACTGTCACATTACAATTTGGACCAGAATATCAAGAAGCCGATGTCGGTCAAATTATCCACCTGGCTAAGGAAGAACCATTACGCCTAGATTCTGGAGCTGAATTTTCAGACTTTCCAATGGCCTTTCAGACTTATGGCTCACTAAATGCAGATAAAAGCAATGCAATATTACTCTGCCATGGATTAACGGGGGATCAATATGCTGCCACTCCCCACCCAGTTACAGGAAAGCCCGGATGGTGGGAACACTTAATAGGCCCCAATAAAGCACTAGATACAAATCGTTTCTTTATTATCAGCCCAAATGTGCTAGGCGGATGCATGGGTACACTAGGTCCTAAACATATAAACCCTAGCACCAATACCCCCTATAATCTTGATTTCCCCGTCATTACTATTGGCGACATGGTACGTGCACAAAAATTACTCACTAAGTCTTTAGAAATTGACAAATTATTTTGCATTATTGGTGGATCAATGGGGGGAATGCTGGCCTTAGAATGGGCTGCAAGCCATCCAGACTCTATGCATGCGATTGCTGCAATTGCCACCTCACCACGCCATACTGCACAAAATATTGCATTCCATGAAATTGGCCGACAAGCCATTATTGCAGACCCACAATGGCAAGGCGGCAACTATATAAATGAAGGAAGTTATCCGGCTGCTGGGCTTGCTGTCGCGAGAATGACGGCACATGTTACATACCTATCGCAAGAAGGTTTGGGACAAAAATTTGGCAGAGATCTGCAAGATCGTTCGCATGTTACTTACGGGTTTGATGCTGACTTCCAAATTGAAAGCTACTTACGCTATCAAGGCAAATCTTTTGTAGAGCGCTTTGATCCCAACAGCTACCTATATATTACTAGAGCCATGGATTATTTTGATATTGCTGCGGCACATGGAGGGGAATTACGCAATGCCTTTAAAAACACAGAGGCATCATTTTGTTTAATTTCATTTTCTAGTGATTGGCTGTTCCCTGCCACAGAAGCACGACAAGTGGTCCAGGCTTTATCTAGCAGTGCGGCAGATGTAAGCTTTCTTGAAATTGCATCCGATAAGGGACATGATGCCTTCTTGCTTGAAGAGCCTCTATTTATAGAAGCTCTGACAGGATTTATTAACCGAACATCCCGAAAAATTGGCCTATAGGAGGGTATTTGTGTTACGTGCAGATCAACAGATTATTGCCTCTCTTATTGAACCAAACAGTAAAGTTATAGATATTGGCTGTGGTAAAGGAGAATTATTACAAATATTAGAGCAAGATAAGAACGTTCGCGGTCATGGAATTGAACTAGAATATGACCGCGTAGCTGAAGCCGTAGGACAAGGGCTATCTGTTATACAAGGAGATGCCGATATAGATTTAGTACATTACCCCGATAACGGATTTGATTATACCGTGTTGGCGCTTACCTTGCAGGTAATGAAGGACCCTAAAGCGGCACTGCAACACTGTTTGCGCATTGGCAAGCAAGCAATCGTAGTAATTCCTAATTTTGGCCATATTGCCAATAGGTGGTATCTTATAAAAAATGGAAAGATGCCCATTTCTCGTCAATTAAGTTATCAATGGTATGAAACGCCGAACATTCATTTTTGTACTATTAAAGACTTCCTTGAATTATGCTATGAAGTTGATTGCTCTATTGAGCAACGTATCGCCCTTTATAATAACAAAAGCCATAAATGTTTTGATGGATGCAGGCCATTTGGCGCAAATTTATTTGCAAAACAGGGAATCTTTATATTAAAATCAAAGTCATAATTCTGATATCTATAAGTAAGTAGGTATATTTTATAATCTTCTCTGCGAACCACAAAGCCATAGCAAAAGAACAACATTAATCAGAAAATATTCATATAGCAGAGGAACGATATGACTCTTTATGAAGTAATAGGATTAGCTGGAGTGTTCCTAATATTAGTTGCATATTTCTTGTTGCAGACAGAGCATATAACCCCCCGCCAAATGAGTTATCAACTACTTAATATCCTAGGTGCGTCCGGTATTTTAGTATCGTTAATAGACAACTGGAACCTACCTGCTTTTATTATTGAAATTTGCTGGCTTCTTATTAGCACTTATGGCCTGATGAAGCTCTATTATTGCAAACGACGTGATTCTCGACGGTGCAAGTGATAAACCAAAATTACGGCACCAATGCCCGATATATAATGCTTTAAAGTATGACCACTAATTAATTGCTGACTAACTTCAAACACACTAATATCTGTAAATTCTAATAGTTTAGCCACAATATAACATATTAGAACCCATACTAGATCTCCTTGGCGTGTATACCGAGCAGGCCACATAATAAGCAGCATCACCATTGCCAACAATCCACCGAACTGGGTAATAGCATATGCGCGCAAATCACCAGCGCCAGATAACTCAGTTTGATACCAGTAAAGAACGCTACCGCCTCCCAGTATTAATAGAACCGGCCATAAGCATAGTATTTTTTCTTCATTCCACCGCTCTGCCATTAAGATAGCAAGCAGGGTCATAAATGCCAGCGACATCGGCAAACGGTCCCAAAGTAAGGTGTGGTTATTCGGCAATAAGTGATAATAACCCGAGCCAAACGCAATCATAGCCAGTGATATAAAGCATATTAACCACATTAGCCTTAGGCCCGGAGTTATTATTTTATCTGGTGACGACGGACGGCGTATTAATAATACCGCCCCCCATACTCCCGCCACCAAATATAAAATATTTGATGTAACATCCATCATATTAGGAATCATAAAGAATGTACGAACATCCGCAAAGTTATGGTACTCTGGGTCTTGTGCAACGGGCGGAAAGCTAAACACAGCCACAATTATAAGAAACTGTATTGCCCAGAACAATCCATATTTCCAACGCGAATTTTGCCCATATTTTTTCCCCGAGGATGTAGTTTTACCTTGCGAAAACGCTCTACTTCCCATGATCAAACCCTCCATGCTCAAGAAAATATACTGCTTGGCGCATAGCTTCTTTGTTTTTGATAATAAATAAATGGCTTGCATGAACTGTAATATGATCTTTCATGCCCTTAATTCGTGTTCGATCAATTGCAACCTTACCATCATCTTTGCCCGGAATAATAGCTGATGATATAGGATCTACCGATCTATCACCTGCAATAATACCTAGCTCCACATCTAATGATGGGGGTAACTTTTTATGAATAGCCTTCCCTTTAGCTACCCCTAACTGCTGACCGGCAGGGCCATATATCCACTGATAAAGCGTATTATCTTGTACAAAATCAGCTACTTCACTTCCCTGGTTAGGTGGCGCAATCATAACCACCCTTTGCACGCTTGGAAAACTATATTCCGCCATAATTGCACGCAAAACAATGCCACCCATTGAATATGTTACAAAATATAGCGGCTCATTATCAGAAACCAACGCTTTGACATCTGCATAAACAGCATCTGCTATCACATGAACAGAAAGGTCTGTAGAGGCATAATCTAGGTTATGAACTAAGTACCCTGCTTGCTGTAGATATCTGGCAACATCCCCCATTGATGCGCTCGTACGTGCGATGCCGTGCAATACTATAACTGTTCCGCGGGACTTTCCTTCTGGATGTAATGTTTGACTAGCAACGGACGGAGTCGATAATAGAAGTCCTAGACACATAGAGACATAAAATAGCAGATAATACGTAGTTCTCTTCTGTTTCACTGCTCTATGCCCTATATATTTCTCATGATGAGAACTGCTCTCGAATAATTCTCTCTTCCAAAGAGTGTCCGCGATCAAACAATAAATTTACTCTTATATCATTGGCTTGATACACTTCTACCGACAATATATTATTTGCATCCCAGAAATCCGCCGTTGCATTAACCGGTCTTTTCTGAGAATTAAGAATATCAAACCTTACATGCACATTATTAGGCAATAATGCACCTCGCCAACGCCGTGGTCGAAATGGACTAATAGGTGTTAGCGCCAATAAATTGGCCTTCATTGGCAAAATAGGACCACCTACTGAGAAATTATAGGCACTACTTCCTGCTGGCGTTGCAACGAGCACTCCATCAGCCACAAGCTCTCCTAAATGCGCAATACCATCAATACTAATCTGAATACGGGCTGCTTGCCCCGTTTTCCTTAATAGGGAAACTTCATTAAACGCTAATGCTTCATGCGTTTTACCATCGGCACATTGTGCTACCATTTTTAGAGGGTGTATACATGTCTCTCCGGCCTGCTCTAATAATTCCCGCAAACCATCTTCTCGGTATTGGTTCATCAAAAAGCCAACCGTACCACGATTCATTCCATAAAATGGGATATTCATTTCCATATAGTGATGGAGCGTATGAAGCATGAAACCATCACCGCCTAGTGCGATGATAACATCCACATTCTCGCAGGCTTTGATATTATCTTTACAGGTAACTGCTGAAGACATCTTTATGAGATCATAACGCTGAATAAGCGCACGCATCGCTTCCTGTGCCGATTCACTTTTGTCAGCTACAATGCCAATGCGTCTATAACTCATCGGTTAATCTCACCTTAAATATAGCCAGTTATCCGGCATTTTATGTAATAATACGAATAGTTAAGACTAGCATATATTACTACTCATGCAACCATTTCCTAGTTCTATTACAGATCAAGAAAGCTATACACAGCATTCATTCCTTATCCGGAACGTTTAGCCTTACCCTTTTTCTGCAGAAGCCTTCTCTCGCGCTGATGATAAATCCCCTTGCGCAACACGATCTGCCCATGAATTTTGCCATGATTCTGCTCGCGAAGACGTAGCCTCTTTCAGCTCCTCAAATGAAGTTACGATCTTAATATTATGCTTTTCACGTACTTGCTTTCTGATAGGGTCTTCACCAGATAGGCCATAATGCTGCAGCAACCTATCTAAGCTACCATCACGATTATAAATAATCATCGAGCCATCTTTATTATCCGTACCATCACTAAAAGAACGCTTATCGTCTGAATCTGGCAATAGCTTAGCTTCTACATGCTGCTTTACTGTGCGCTCAAACTCTTCATCCGTTCCAATTGATCCTGGCATAAACACCTTAGTACCTGGAGATAGTAACCCATCCAACCTCCGCACACGATTTCCTGATTCATGGTAGCTAATTGCAGGTGGCTCTTTTCCGCTTGGACTTTCCATTTTAAGCAAGCTTTTCATACTATAACCATAGAAAAGATCACGAGGAATTAAATCTTTATCAGCTAACTTATCCAATAATTTAGGACTATCTTCTATAATTTTCTCTGCGTCATAATGGCCTTCTTTTTTATCATAAAAACTTGCCAACTCTTCACGCACACCTTTACTTAGCTGGTTTACATCTTGTGGTGTGACTTGGTCCAAATGATATTGAACAAACCCTGTATGAACAGCACCCATTGATCCTTCTAATAGACCAGCTCCTGTTACAATTCTCCACCCTTGACTAGCAGCATGATGCCCCATTGCTTGGGCTTCATCCAAATCTCTTTTCGAGTTGTTTGCATGCCCGCCGCCAATAAATAAAGTAAACCTACCATCATCGGGCACATTTTTTACAGGGTCGGCTGGAGGGCTATTACGATTTGCTGGTTGTGTACTTTCTGGGTTAATAATAATAGGACGGCGCTGAATTACATTTTTCAACCCCCCTAACACATCCTTCATTTCATCTTCACTTTCTACTACATGAAACGGAGAATCCCCAAGTAATCTACCTTGTGCAAAGGCATCTGTAATAAGCCTTAGTGATTTATCAAACTTTCCTGAACGATTATCTAAAATAACAGGGATATTCATAGACTCTGGGTCGGTCTCTACCGTTACCAGAACATCAAGCATTAAGCCTAGGTTAGAATCTGGCGTGAGATCGCTACCTTTCTTTTTTTCACCATTTGGTACCAACATCACCACATCCGCATCACCTAGCTGCTTTAGAGATGGAAAATTAGCACATTCCTTATTCGTTGGAATTCCAACGCTAGTGTAATCCCGCAATAGTGGGACGTGAACATTTGGCTCTTGACCGGTTTCCATTGCCTGGGATGATATATAAGCAATTTTAACCGGACGTTTCCGCTCTTCATAGCTTGAACGGCGCTTACCAACCAAGTCTTGTAACCATTCTGTTAATTCTCGACGATCATAACGTGCTGGCACGTCCTTTGATGAATGAGTTAGTAATTTCCTACCCAACTCTTCCATTGTTTGCTTTTTCCCTTTTGGCTGACCGTCTGGAATATGAACAAAGTCTGAGTTAATTGCTTCACCATCTTCCACTTGCAACAAACGCTCATCATACTCTGACCTTGTTAACATCCGCCCTTCTGCTGTAACTGATTTTGTAAACCCTTTATCTAGCCGAGGCGATGCAAATGACATGGTTGATGTAGTAGAATAGCGCAACTCCTTCACGCCAGCATCTTTTGCTGAATCATAAATGATCTCCATCAACTGATGAAACCCACCGGGAAGATGTTGCTGAAATGGTTTTAAATTTGGCCCTGGGAAACCAGTATTATTTAAGTTATCCAGTAAATCTTTTTCTTTATCCCTAAGCTGCGGATCCATTTTTTCTTTTACCGCATTTAAGAATTTTTCTTCTTTTTGGCTGTTCGCAAATTCTAATTGCCAACCTGAATCTTCCGTTATTCCAATGATGTTAACCGTTTTAGGATCAAACCCTTGCGAACCAGACTTTACCTTAAGCTTATTACGAATTAATTTTTCATACTTTTCTAATGTTTCAAGCTGATTAATCGATTTTTCAGATAGATTGCCGCCATAATCATTGGTTCTTTCTGGCAGCTTAACAGGAACTATACGCAATGCACCGCTATCGGTAAAAAAGAAATCTGTTCCACCGGTATGATTACCATCCATTCCTAAAGTAGAAAATAATGCCCTATACTTATCACGCTTATCTGGTGATGTTGTACCTAGAATAGCCACCGCACCTTTTAACTCTTTAGCAAGCTCAGCTTCGGTCATTTCATGACTATTTGCATTTTCTTCTGCGTTCATATCTTCTCTCCTGCATATAAAACGAGTCCGACATAATATAAGCTAACTCTTAACAAAGCGTTAATCTATTCGTTCGTCCGACTTATTTTCATAAATGTGTAAAATTATTGGAACTTTACCTAGTAAAGAGTTCCAGAGCCCTTACTCCATTAGTAAACAAGTATAAGCAGCACTCACTTATGCATTAAAGAAAATAGATTTAATCTGTAGAATTTAACACTTCTTATCATCACAAATTGCAATAATACTCGTATACCACAATGTATTATTAGTATGATTATTGCCCATTCTAGCAAAGGTAACTGTATTAAAATAGCGCGATAAAAGTGAATAGAGGCTGTTCTGTGTGAAGAAATTTACATGTGTTGATTCTAACAAATGCCATGGAACAACGTTATTTTTAAAGCAAATTGGAATAGCACTCATATCTGGAACAGTAACAATTAGTCGCTTACGCGTAACCCTTGCTATTTCAGCAATAACAGGTTCATATTCAGGAATATGCTCTATTACTTCCGTGGCAATGGTGGATGTAAATTCGTTATCACCATAAGGCAAAGGAAGTACGCCGTCATATAATGTTATATATTCCTTCATATCCAAATGCAGGTTATCTACAATACCCGGCCTATTAATTTCAATACCATAAGCTTCGATTTTTTGTTGCCGCATATAATGTATAAACGCACCATTGCCGCAACCAAAGTCTAGAACATTCCCCTCTAATTTGTCCGTTAATGCTGCCAATGAAGGGCATACATTATCTACTGGTGGACCAAATCCATAAATATGTTCGCGATGCAATACACGCTCAGTATCTAGCAACTGCGGATAAGCCGGCGATAAAAAATTTATTTGGCATTGTTCTGAAAAAAATTCTTTTTCCTTCATCAAAACAGATAATGTATTTTCTGATAGAACATCTTTACCTGCAAAAGAATATTGCAGCTCAAACCCCAACCACTGTTCAGGTATCTTTAATGCCGCAGCCACATCTGGACGCAATGTTCGATATATATTTAATACTTCAAGAAACCGGCCATTCATTTGCAGTGATAGACCATTTATAACATCTGATTTATCTGAACTTTCACGCGCCCAACCCTGTAAAGTGCAAACTCCGCTTTCATCAACAATAAGACTATCAAGATAGCCTTCATCCCAACCATATGTAATATCAAACTGCACGCAATCACCCCACAAAATATGCGTTCTATATTATGTCCATATAATATACTGATTTTTGTTAACCAGAAACTTTAACACCATGCTGACGGCCTGCGGCCTGCACGGTATTAAACATCAACTTTGCAATTGTCATTGGCCCCACTCCACCGGGAACTGGTGAAATTCGACCTGCTACCGAAGCTACACTGTCATCAACATCTCCAAACAACCCTACTTCTGTTGGGTTGATACCAACATCAATTACAGTAGCTCCTGGCTTTACATCCACAGCCTTAACATAATTTGCTTTACCAATTGCAACGACCAAAATATCTGCTTGCTTTGTAAAAAACTGAGGGTTTTTTGTACGAGAATGTACGATTGTAACCGTAGCATTTGCCTGCTCTAGTAATTGCGCCACTGGCCTACCTACAATGTTAGACCTTCCCAGAACTACAGCATTAAGGCCTGACAAATCTTCACCATGAACCTGAGATATCAAGTCCATACATCCATTTGGTGTACATGGTATAATTGCTTTATCTTGCTGCCCAGTTGCCAGCAATCCGCTATTAATTATATGAAAACCATCCACATCTTTTTCAGGCGCAATCGCCGCAATAACAGCATCTTCATCAATATGACTAGGAAGAGGAAGCTGCACTAAAATTCCATTTACGTCTGATGCTTTATTAAGCTGCTCAATTAAGGTTAACAGCTCCTTTTGAGTTGTTGACTCGGGAAGCTGCATGGTCTCTCCATCTATCCCTATATCATGCGCTGTTTTTGCCTTATTGCGCACATATGTCTGGCTACCGGGATCACTTCCAACCAAAATAACTGTTAGATTTGGCGTTTTACCTGTCTGCTCTACAAAATTTTTAACTAATTCTGCTGTTTTGCTGTTGCTAAGCTTTGCAGTCTCTAACCCGCTTAATATACGATCTTCAGCAATCACTGATTTTTTAGCCATATTTCTGCCCTAGAAATGAATTATTAAATATTATTTACCTACGCTGCTGCAGGAACTCCTGCTGAAGTAGAATGCTCAAAATGATATGCCTGATCTGGAAAAACATATTGCCAAGCCCCATGTGCAGCCATTGCAGCTTCAGAAAAGCCACACACAATTAATTTAAGCTTGCCTTCATAACTGTTAATGTCGCCAATCGCAAATATCCCTTCAATATTTGTAGCGCAGGTTGCTGGATTCACTTTAATATATTGCTTGTTCAAGGATAAACCCCACTGAGCAATCGGACCTAATTCATTAGCAAGGCCATAAAATGGTAGTAAGTGATCTGCTTTAAGATCCCGCGTTTTCCCGTCTAGGTCTTTGACTGTAACAGCTTCCAATACACCATTTTCTCCTTTCAAACTATCTAGCTGATAAGGGATTACCAAGTCAACTTTATCAGATTCTGCTAGCTGCTTTAGCTTCTCTGCGCTGTCGGGAGCACAACGGAACTTTGGACGACGATGTACTACCGAAACAGTCTTCGCAACATCCACTAATGACAGTACCCAATCTACTGCAGAGTCACCACCGCCAGCAATAACAATATCCTTATCACGATACGCTTCCTTACGCCCAACCATATAGGCCACAGAACCACTTAACTCATATGCTTCTAGACCTTCAAGCGGTGGACGGTTGGGGCCAAATGCACCACATCCAGCAGCAATAATCACGGCCTTACAGCTAATTTTATTTCCTTTTGATGTTGTAACACACCAGCTTGCATCATCTTGCTTATCTACTTGAACCACCTGCTGACCAAGATGATAGACCGGATCAAAAGGAGCTGCCTGCTCTTCTAATCTAGAAATAAGATCTTGCGCTGCAATACCCTGAAAACCAGGAATATCGTAAATAGGCTTTTCTGGATATAACGCATTACATTGCCCACCTGTAAAATCTAAAACATCCACTACATGGCATCGCATTTTCATCATACCGCACTCAAAAACGGCAAATAGACCCGTGGGTCCGGCACCAATAATAACAACATCAGTTTCATGATGTGTAGTCATAATTATATACTCCCATACTGTCCGCTAACATCCGGTTTCATACTAGGCAAACATAGTACCAAAGGCAAGCCCGATAGTATCCATATTTTTTTGCTTTGCCTTACATAAGTCGCAACAAGTTATATCATAAAATCAAGCAAAACACCTGCCCGCCAGTACCATGCATAATAATTACGTCTATATCACAGCAATAGTTTTCACTAATATTATGATTCTAGGAACCGTTGTTAATACTTCATTAATAATTGGTGTGCTAATGTTCAATCATCAACAAGAAGCATTATGGAATAATAATGCGTGAATGAATAAAATAAGGGTTTCTTCTTTTGGAAATGCAAACAGCACAAACGCAAACTGCGACCTCCTCCTTAAGTGGTTTGCGTTCTCGCTTGCGTGACAGCAAAAAGAGCATGGAAAAAGCTGGTAAAGCTACATTTACAGCATCAAAAGCAGCAACGAAGCAACGTCGCACATCAGAAATTCAAACCACTATGCGCTCCGCAGCAGCTAAATCTGCACATGCGCAAGCTCCTCCGGCCTCAGCCCCACCACGTCAAACAGGATGGGCAGAGCGCGTGGGAACCTCTGTTAAACACCCTGTAAAAGGAAAAGCACACATGAATGTCGCCCAATCTTCCAGCAAGTCTGTTGGAGAAGCTCCTAATACACAAGCACAGCAAACAAATCCAAAAACACTGGCCGCCGCGGTTAAAGACCTCAGCAATGTCCGTTCTGCCGACGCAGCAAATGATGCTTCTCGCCAAACGAAGCCTACTGCATTACCTAATATGAAAGGTATTACAGGTGGAACAGAGGCAAAATCTCCAGCGCCAGCAACAAAAACTCCAACTAATCCATCTGCAGAAAAAGCTGCAACCACTCAACGTAGTTAATCAACACGTTACCAGCCCCCATCTATATTTAACGTAGCCTAGTGTAACTATCTGGTTTTATTCATTGCTTTTGTCGCGTATACTAAAGCTGTAAACCAGCTAGGGAGCACATGAACACGCATGACAGGGCAGGATATATCACGACCATGGTTGCAACATTATCCACGCGATGTACAGTGGGATAGTACAATAGAACCACAACCCCTATTTACAATATTAGAGGATACAGCACGCCGCTTTCCTCAAACAACCGCTTTAGATTTTCTTGGCAAAACGTGGAGCTATAAATCTTTAGCGAGGCTAGTTGACCATGCAGCAGAAGGATTACGCGGCCTTGGAGTCCGTAAAGGCACAAAAGTAGCCTTATTTCTTCCTAACTGCCCCCAATTTGTAATTAGCTTTTACGCCATCCTAAAAGTTGGTGCAGTTGTTGTACCTTGCAGCCCCTTATATTCCCGTAAGCAATTAGCTCACCAGATAGAAGATGCTGAAGTAGAGATAGCAATTACTTTAAACCTAAAAGAACTTTACCCTAATATTGCACCACTTATCGGCCAAGGTCGCTTTCGACATATTATTGTCTCTGACCTACCATGGGCGCTACCGATGATTCCCGCAACATTATTTCCCCTTCTTCGTCGTAAGACCATTGCCAAGATACCTCGGGATACTCACCATACACGCTGGCATGAGTTATTACATAATAATGGCGTTCGCCGCTCTGCCAGCATCCATCCAGACACTGACATTGCTGCACTACAATATACCGGAGGCACCACAGGAACACCTAAGGGAGCAATGCTTACCCATAAAAATCTACACATGAATGCATGGCAAACTGCGCTATGGTCCCAACTAGCCGGAGCTGATGGAACTGTTAAAGTATTATGCGCACTTCCCTTCTTTCATATTTTTGCTCTAACGACATTGATGAACCGCAGCATCATGACTGGAGCGACGATGATATTACATCCGCGCTTTGAACTACAAAAAGTGTTAAAAGATATTGAACGCAAAAAACCACAGCTTATGTGTGCGGTACCCGCTATGTTAATAGCTATCAATCGTTCGCCAGAACTTGATAATTACGATTTAACCAGCCTGCGAGCTTGCATTTCTGGAGGAGCACCACTTCCTATTGAAGTTAAAAAGAACTTCGAGGATAAAACTGGCTCTACTGTTGTAGAAGGATATGGCCTAACTGAAGCATCACCTGTTGTATGCGCCAATCCGCTTTCTGGCATAAACAAACCTGGGTCTATTGGCGTCCCCTTACCAAACACGGATGTTGCTATTGAAGACATGGAGCAGCCTGGAAAATGGCTAACTACTCCAGACCAACGAGGAGAATTATGCACACGCGGCCCACAAGTAATGTTAGGCTATTGGAAACATGATCAAGCCACTGCAGAAGTTACCACTCCGGATGGGTGGCTCCGCACTGGTGACATAGCCACTATTGATGAGCAAGGCTATGTATTCATTGTTGACCGACGTAAGGAAATGATTATCTGTAACGGGTTTAATGTGTATCCTCGCACTGTTGAAGATGCGATTTACACCCATCCTGATGTTGAGGAAACTGCGGTTGTCGGAATGCCACACCATGAAACAGGAGAGCTTATTAAAGCTGCAATTGTCTTAAAGGACGGATCCTCTCTTAATAAGCAAGACTTACACACCTATCTTAAGGAAATTTTAGGAAGGCATGAACTACCTCAAGAAATTGAGTTCAAAGAAAGCCTTCCTAAAACAATGATCGGCAAGATTGATAAAAAACTTATCAAAGAGTCCATTATGAATGATATTGTTGTTGAAAACGAAAATTAGCACAAGAGGAGATAGTAATTGTGACACAGCCACCAGCAGCAATTTGGATAGGACGATACGCCTTAATGGTCAGTATTTTAATGGTTATTTTCCTTGCTCTCGCCTTATTATTAACTGGTTTTTCAGGCTATAGAATCCTTGTACCTGCAATGGATATTCCACCCGAAGAATTCACTTATGAACTTGCTACCGGCGGCTCTATTTTCTTAGGCCTTACTGAAGAACATATACCATTATTTGACAATATTAGTGAAAGTCAGTTTGAAAAACAAAAAGACTTACTCTATGGCATTGCAAAGGAAGATTACCCTAAAGGTATCGTTCGTGCTTTTCTTGAAGGCGTAGCGCAGCTACTACTTTATAGCCTCGTTCTGGTTGTTCATTATCGCTTATGGAAGCGTTATCGTCGTGGTGGAGTGTAATTAATGGAGTTTTATTGTAGCTAGAAAGAGTATTCTCCCTCTCTTTATACGCATAAAATCATAGCCTGCCCCCCATCGCGCGCTAGCACTTCAGCAATGAGAAAACGTCAATTTGGCATGAGAAAAATTGGATCAAATTGCATCCTGCTAAAAACAAGCACCTATGCAGCTTACTATTTAGAACTTAACTACGAAATAAACCTTCCACCCGCTGCAACGCAACCGTTAGCATCGGTAAGGTAATCGTCTCTTGCTTCTTTAAGTCCACTAGAAAGTTTATATATGGCTCTAAAACCTTATCATGACGCTCTTGCCATATATTAAGCGCCTCTTCTGCACTCTTTGTTTTGGAACTTGTCTGAATAGCATCTAAAGCCAACTTCATCTGCTGCCGTGATAATGCTCGACTAATCGTAGAAACTGCCAAATTTTGCCAGTGCGAATCAGAAATCAATCTACGAGCCATAAAACGCATCCAGCCTAAACGTAACAATGTACCTAGCTGGTAGTAAATACGGCCAGATTTCTCAACACTCCACCCACTTTGCAAACTAACATGAACAATATCACAAGCAGCACCCAACACTTCTACCCGTGCTATACGTGTTGCAATAGCTTTTGATACACCCCATTCAACATATTGCTCTAACCGCTCTTTTCTAGCCCCATCCACAACAGTGGGCAGCATAGATTCTAATACATTTTCTAACTCGGCTATCTTAGGGCCAAATTGCTTTACCAACCCTGCTGTTGCAATCGGATGATCACAATAATTAATAAACCATATGGTTGCTCTTTCTGCCAAGGTTCTAACTTCTTGATGCATATGAATTAATACATCCTCGCCAACTTTCCCTGACATCCCTGCAATCATATCCCACAACGCAGGCAAATTGAACGCATCCCTTGCTGCCATATAACCACGCGCTATATCACAACCTTTCATACCTGTTTCGGCTTTAACCCGATGGAAGAAGCTATTCCCCATTCGGTTAACAATATCATTAGCCAATACCGTTGCTATAATCTCTCGGCGTAAAGGATGTTGCTCTATTTCCTGCGCAAACGGTCCTCGCATTGCCTGTGGAAAATAAGACACCAATTCTTTAGCAAAATAGGGTTCATCTGGCACACCAGACTGCAATATTTCATCATAAATATCTAGTTTTGCATAAGAAAGAATAACCGACAATTCAGGCCTAGTTAAGCTTGTCTTTGAAGCATGGCGACTTGCGATAACCTCATCATCAGGAAGGAATTCAATCTCTCGATTAAGCAACCCTTTCTCTTCTAGGGTCCTCATTAAACGAGCATCATTTTCTAGCCCCTTAACGCCCTCTCCCTCTGCAATAGAAATCGCCAGTGTTTGCAGCAAATTGTCCTGCAGCACTAAATCAGCTACTTCGTCAGTCATTGATGCAAGCAAAGTATTGCGCTCATCCATTGTAATGGTTTTACGCTCTACAGCGCCAGAAAGAGCAATTTTAATATTCACTTCATGATCAGAGCAATCCACCCCAGCTGAATTATCAATTGCATCCGTATTAATACGTCCGCCATGTAGTGCATATTCAATGCGGGCACGCTGTGTTAGACCTAGGTTTCCACCCTCACCCACGGCACGGCAACGCAGCATTTTGCCATCAACCCGTACAGCATCATTAGCTTTGTCACCAACAGACTCATTACTCTCAGTTTCAGCCTTTACATAAGTGCCAATACCACCATTCCATAGCAAATCAACTTTTGCCTTAAGCATTTTTATAATCAAAGCATCTGGTGCAATAGAGTTCGTTTCGATATCGAAACATTCCTTCATTTCCTTACTTACTGGGATGGATTTAGCAGAACGCTCAAAAATACCGCCACCCTTTGAAATAAGCTCAGCATTATAGTCCATCCATGTAGATCGCTGAAGATTAAACAACCTCTTACGCTCTTTAAATGAGGTTGCGGAGTCAGGATTAGGGTCTACAAAGATATGCATATGATTAAAAGCACCGACCAAGCAAATATGTTTTGATAGTAACATACCGTTACCAAAAACATCACCTGCCATGTCGCCAACACCAACTACTGTAAAGTCTTGTTTTTGTACATCATGACCCATTTCCAAGAAATGGCGCTGCACAGACACCCAGCCACCACGGGCAGTAATACCCATTTTTTTATGATCATAACCAACAGAGCCACCTGATGCAAAGGCATCATCTAGCCAGAAATTATAATCTGCTGAAACTTCGTTCGCAATATCCGAAAATGTAGCAGTTCCCTTATCTGCAGCTACAACTAAATACGGGTCATCACCATCATGCCTTACTACATGCTTTGGGGGAATAATTTTATCACGATCTAAATTATCTGTAATATCCAATAAGCCCGATAAATACGTTTGATAGCATTGCTGCCCTTGGGCCAACCAAGCATCTCTTCCATCTGCTGTTGGATACTTAACTACAAAACCACCTTTAGAACCAACAGGAACGATAACCGAATTTTTTACCATCTGCGCTTTTACCAGTCCTAGCACTTCTGTACGGAAATCTTCCTTCCTATCAGACCAACGCAACCCACCACGCGCCACGGCACCGCCACGCAAATGAATACCTTCTACATCACGGGAATAAACAAATATTTCCTTGAATGGCCTTGGTAGCGGAAGGTTTGGCACTTTCTTAGAATCAAGCTTCAATGAAATATACGATTTCACATTGCCATCACTATCTGATTGATAGAAATTTGTTCTAAGCGTTGCTAGAATTGTTTCATAAAACTGACGAATCACACGATCTTCAGAAACATTACTAACACTTGCTAACTTTTTCTCAATATCAGTCATAATACGACTAACTGACTTCTCACGACCATCTTCTGCATGGGCAGGATTAAAGCGAGCATCAAATAATGCCACAAGCTTTTGGGTTAGCATGGGGTGACGAGCAACAGCATCTGCCATAAAATCATCACTATAAGGAAAACCAATTTGTAAAATATATTTACTATATGCTCTAAGCAGCACAACGTCCCGCCACTTCAGCCCAGCCCGAATAATCAGCTTACCCAGCGTATCATCTTCTACTTCTTGATTTCTGATGCCATAGAATGCCTGACAAAACTCGTCTCTAAAATCTTTTAAAGCAGGCTGACTACCAGCATCACTGCCACCACCGTTTCGCGATAATTTCAGCCAAAAATGATGGACCCAAACCGGTCCTACCTTCTCTTTTGGTGCGATAATAAATGTTTTCTCATCAATCGCATGGAAGCCCATATTTTCAAGAATAGGGAGCACATTAGATAATGTAATATCATTCTCTAATGTATATAATTTTAGTTGAAAGCTTTCTGAAGGATCATTATCTAGCTGATAAATATCAACAATCAGTTTATTATCTTTATATACTTCTTCAATATTTCGAATATCATGATACGTCCCGCCGAAATGGTAGGAACTACGGAATGCATCTGGGAATGCATCTACATAGGTACGATATAAGTTCTCACCTTCTCGCTCTCCCATATGCTCGACTAAAGCATCACGCAATCCATTGATCCAACTGCTTGTAATTTCAACGAGCTGATCTTTTATTGCCTCAACATTTGGCTTTTTGGTGCTATTATCATCCAGCTTAACCAAAACATGAATACGTACTAAAGGTGACTCTGTTACCTGAGTATAATAATCTGATACAGCCCCTTCAAAGCTCTCAGCTAACACGCCTTGAATTTTTTCACGTAATAATGTGTTATAGCGCTCACGCGGTACGAAAACAATACAACTCACAAATCTCATAAAGCGATCTTGACGTACAAATAGCTGTGTTCGCGGACGCTCATTTAAACTAACAATTCCCATGCTAATTCTAAATAAGTCATCTTCTGAAGTTTGCAGCAATTCATCTCGCGGATAACCTTCTAGAACAGCCACTAATGCTTTGCCATTATGGCTATTGGATTTAAAGCCCGAACGTAGCACAATCGCATCTATCTTTTCACGAATAACAGGAATCAACCGCGCACTCTGATAATATACCGAAGAGGTAAATAATCCTAGAATACGATATTCCCCAATAATATTCCCTTTGGCATCAAGTTTCTTAATACCAATATAATCCATTGGCACACGGCGATGCACTATTGATTTCCGATTAGATTTTGTAATTTCTAATAATGTCCCCTCTTGAAGAGACTCTAATGCCTGTTTATTCAAAGCTTCAAGACCTTGCGGCTTTAAATTCTCTAACGTAGAGCGAAAAACGCCCAAATCCGACCCATCAACCACCTCTGGCGTTAAGCAACTACCCTTCTTAACAAAACTATATTCACGATACCCCAAAAGAATAAAGTTATTCTCCAAGGCCCATGAAAGAAAATCCCGCGCCTGTATGCACTCTTCACTACGGATGCCTGTACTACCAGCATCCATATTAGCTACCACTTCCTCTACCCGAGATGTCATGGTTTGCCAGTCGCTTACAGTAAGGCTAACAAAATCTAATGTATTTTTTACCGCATTCTCTAAATCCTGCCGTGCAACACTATCTGCAATATGGCTTACTTGAAAATGCATAGTTGATTCAGGCTGCATCCCCGGAACATCATTGCTATCTGAGACATTTGCAATAGCTGTAATAGTGCCTTTTTTGTCTCTAGATACATGCAAGATGGGATGCATTACCTCATAAATATTGAGGCCCCGCGCAGTTAACTCTGCCGTTACTGAATCAAGAATGAATGGAGAATCCGGCAGACAAAACTCAACTACCGTACGTTCTGAAGACCAGCCATCGCTCGTGACATCAGGGTTATAAACTCTAACCTTGCATTTTACTCTTCCTGAACGCTTTGCAATAAACTGCCACATGCTTTTTGCTGCTGAAAAGAGGCTCTCTGGTGTTTCTTGTTCCAAATGATCATAAGGAACATGTAGATATAGCTGCTGAATGAACGTTTTTATATCAGGCTCAGCATTAATTACGGAGCTTTCTCCCGCAGCAATAATTTTCTTAATATAAGCTTGCGTTTGTTTCAGATAGTTTTCTGGCATAGGGGACCGGTTTTATCTTGTATTTTTAACAACTCTACACAATGATGCATTATGCATATAAGAGCAGACAGCAATCCACCCGTTTGTGCAGCATATCAGCGAGCTTAATATACTGTTTTATACACAATGAACACCTAAATTTACCATCTTAATAAAAAGAATTCTAGGATTTACTATGACAAACCACGCACATCTGTCCAAGCCTTTACAAGCAATCGTCAGAGAAGCAGGCCGTATTGTAATGTCACATTATAATGGCGAGATTACTGTTGACATAAAAGATGATGCGTCACCTGTTACCCAAGCAGACAAAGGTGCAAACGACTATATTGTTGACCAATTGCAAAAATTAACACCAGATATCCCAATTATTGCAGAAGAAAGCACAAATGACTCTGCCATTGCAGATGCACCAAAATTCTGGCTTGTTGACCCTGTGGATGGCACCAAAAGCTTTATTAAAAGAACGGGAGAATTCACAGTTAATATCGGCCTAATTGAACATAACAAACCGGTTATTGGCATGGTTCTTGTTCCTGCAAAAGACACACTCTATTACACAGGGGATGATGGCAAGGCCTATAAACAGGTTGGCGAAGATCACGCCTTTCCAATTACTGTTCGTATACCACCAACTGAAGGACTTTCTGCTGTGGCAAGCGTATCACACCGCACAGCAGAAACAGACGACTTTCTTGATAAGCTTAATGTAAAACAATTTGTTGCAGCAGCAAGCTCGCTTAAGTTTTGTTTAGTTGCAGAAGGCAGTGCAGATATATATCCACGGTTTGGCCCAACGATGGAGTGGGATACTGCAGCTGCGGATGCTGTATTACGCGCGGCAGGAGGCACTGTCGAAAATCCAGATGGCAGTATATTTGCTTATGGAAAGAATGATTTTAGAAATGGATTTTTTATTGCATGGGGAAAAAAATAATGACCAAAATAACTGCGCCTAAAATGGCTTATATACTTGGCGAAGAAATGACTAGATACGGCATGTCGCTTATCTTGGACCAATGGATTAACCCTCATTTAGATACTTCTTCTTGGCAATTTTTTGACCTGTCCGCCAAAAATCGTGACGATACACAAGATCAAATCTTAACTGACGTTGTTGAAGCTGGTAAAGAAATACGAGTAATTTTCAAAGAACCAACAGTCACTCCAACAGCCGACCAAGCAAAGGCGTGGGGCCTATCAAAAGCATGGGGTTCACCTAATGGCGCAATGCGGCGGGGCTGGAACGGGATCTCTATTTCTCGTGATACTATTATGGTTCCCGGCGTTGAGTTAGGCTATAAGAAACCTGTATTATTTGATCGCCATGCTGTAGGCGGAGAATATGGCGCTGCATTTGCAGAAACGGGAGCTGGCAGAGCTGTAACCACCTTTTACCCTGATGATGGTGGAGAGTCTATAACCATAGTAGATCGTCAATTATCAGATAGTCGTAATGCCCTAGTAACATATCATAACCCACTTGATAATGTAGAAGATTTAGCACATCATTTCTTTGCTAGAAGCTTGTCTGCAGGTGTAACACCCTATGTCACTACAAAGAAAACCGTCTTTAAGTGGCAAGAACCTTTCTGGCAAATTATGAAAGATATTTTTGATGCGCATTATAAAGAAAAATTTATAGAAAAAGGCCTACTAGATAGCTGCCATAACGAGCTAACGCATATCATTTCTGATGCAGCCTGCATGAAACTGCCTGCATGGACAAGTGGTGGCTTTGCGATGGTAGCACATAATTATGATGGTGATATGCTTACAGACCTTATGGGCCAAATTCATCGCTCCGCAGGCTTTGTGTCATCTGTACTAGTCGGCAAGGCTGACGATGGGACTATTATCAAGGAATTTGAAGCATCACATGGCACAGTGTCTGATATGTATCGCCGTCATAAAGAGGGCCAAGAAACTTCATTAAACCCACTGGGCATGGCATATGCTTTGCTTGAGGCTATTGATTACAGCGCAGAGCTATCAGGAGGCAATACCAGCCTTACTGAATTTACATCCCGCTTAAGGAATGCTATGTATAGCTGTATGCAAGAGGGAAAAGCAACACGCGATATGGTTGGGCCACAAGGGCTAACCACTGAAGGATTTGTAGAAGCTGTTGCCGCAAAATTATAAAAACTCCAGTATTAGGTTTAGTTATATGAACCAAAAACACCTTACGACATGTGGCTTTACTTTGATAGAAATGTCTATTGTCTTGGTAATTATTGGGCTCATTATTGGTGGAATATTAACAGGAAAATCACTAATACATAATAGCAAAATGCGCTCTGTAGTTTCGGAAATTGCCACGTTCCAAGCTGCAGCCAACTCGTTTGTGGATAAGTTTGGCTGGATTCCTGGAGATATAACAAATGCTCAAAGCTATTGGCCAGACACCTGCCTTGATCAATGTTGTGGCAATAGATGCAATGGTAATGGAGATGGATTGATTGTTGGAAATGGCACTGAAGATTTACGCTATTGGCAGCATTTGTCCCTAGCTGGGCTATTAAAAGGAAATTATAATGGAAACCTATATAGTAACCCGCGCTACCGCCTGAAGCAGAACACGCCTCCATCCGCCATTACCGGAGGGGGCTATTGGATGCGCAGCAATAGTGGCTCTTGTGCGGGTAGAGATGCAAACTATGCCATACTTGGTAAGGCAAGCACAATTAATGCCTCGGGAGTGTTTACCGGCGCAATCCTAACTCCTGTTGATGCACATCAGATTGATAAGAAAATTGATGATGGGTTGGCGCATCGTGGCAAAGTATGTGGCAATAGCTCTAATACGGGGTTAGGCAATGGTAATTGCAATGTTGGTAATGATGGAACAGATTATAACCTAACAAATGATGCCGTGGCCTGCCGCATGATGTTTGGTCTTTTTGCTATGCCATAAACTTCTATATTTCTAACCGGCAACCACTCCGCTGTGCTATTATGCCATTATGGATTACATATTTAATACATTGATAGCATTTATCGTTCTTTGCTTTATATTTGGCCTATTAGAGTATTTTTTCCGAGCCAACAAATCTCAGCCATCTTTATTAAAGCGACCGGATAAATATACTGACCTCCTATATTTTTTTATTGCATCCCCAATTAACAAAGCAGTTGAAAATTTTGGGATATTAATTGTTCTTGCCGCAATTTACGGAAATGACCCTGAAGCAATTAAAAATGCCATATATCACTCTAATTTTCTGATTGGGCACTTACCTGCAACACTACAAATTATTGCTATGCTGATCATTGGCGATTTCACCAGCTACTGGCTACATAGAGGCTTTCATAGCAAAAAATTGTGGAAATTCCATATCATCCACCATTCACCACCTCATTTAGATTGGCTTGCTGCAGCAAGAGGCCACCCCATTAATAACATTGTGCAAGGGTGGATTAACATACTTATTCTTCTTTTGCTTGGCTGCAACCCTCAACATCTGGAAGCATATCTACCCTTTTTATTGCTACATGGAGTTTTGGTTCACTCTAATGTTAGATGGACATATGGATATATAGGTAAGTGGTTAGTTAGCCCACAATTCCATCGATGGCATCATACTTCACAGAAAGAAGGGCTAGATAAGAATTTTGGTGGGATACTTACAATATGGGATAGAGCATTTGGAACATTTTATATGCCTCAAAATTGCTTTCCTAATAAATTTGGCGTTACCCAAACAATACCTAATAGCTTTATCAAGCAGATTCTCTATCCGTTCCGCAGAAATTCATGACCCACCACCAATCATTCCGTATTCGTTATGATACTTTATATTGCTGGAGAAATAAATTCAGCATCCAAGCCTATATCCACACTACCTGCTGAATGCGTTAACGCACCAACAGAAATACTATCCACTCCGGTTTGTGCTATTGCTCTTATAGTTTCTAAAGTTACACCGCCAGAAGCTTCTGTTGTAATGTTTTTCCCGCTTCCCTTAACTAAGCTTACCGCTTTCTGCAAAAGATTACAGTTCATATTATCTAGCAGAAGGATGTCTGCCTCTGCAGCAATTGCTAGCTCAACCTGCTCCAAAGTATCGCATTCGACCTCCACCTTCATACCTTCTGGCGCACCTGCCTTTGCTTTTCGTACTGCAAGCGTTACATCTCCGCCACATGCTGATATGTGATTGTCCTTAATCATTATACCATCTGATAAATTATAGCGGTGATTCATACCGCCTCCGATATGAACTGCATATTTTTCTATATGCCTTAATCCTGGAGTGGTCTTTCTTGTATCTAATAGCTTTGCATCCTTGTTATTCATTTCGGATACGTAATTATTGGTGTGTGTTGCTATAGCTGACATGTGCTGCAATATATTTAGCGCAGTCCGCTCCAATGCCAATATCATACGCGCATTTCCTTGCCATGATGCCAAGACACTACCAGATTCTACAATGTCCCCCTCTGAAACAAGGGCCTTAAACTCCACTTCTCCATCCGCAATTTTCAATTTTGGAATACGCTCCAAAACAGGCAGGCCACAAGTTACGATCTTCTGCCTAGTAACAAATGCCACCCTCAATTGATCCGCATCCGAAATAGTTAGCTCTGATGTAATATCACCACTTCCCACATCTTCTACTAATGCAGTCTGGATGATACGATCTAGTTCCTGGAAATCCAGTTGCATATTTTTATCCTACCCTTATGATACCTTTAACCTTTATGTATATGCTAAATGATAATAACATACATATAATCGTAATAATATTCACGCTCAAAACCCATGGGGGCCTATGCGCTGGACAGATATACATGATATCGCCATGACGTTGGAAGATAAATATCCCGATGTTGATAATGTAAATCTACGCTTTACGGATCTTCATCGCTGGGTATCTGAACTTGACGAATTTGATGACAACCCAAAAGCCTCAAACGAAAAGATCTTAGAAGCTATCCAAATGGCTTGGATAGAGGAGCGAGAATAAAATGCTTAAACATACCACAAAGAAAATACTTAATATCTCTGCCTGCGCTGCGGTTTCCACCATACTTTCAGGCTGTATAACAATTGTTCACCACAATGCGCCCGCATCCTCTTCTGATCCAGATGTAACGACTACAATAGAAAGCACAGAAAAAGCACCGGACTTTTTGTTTTACCTTGCACAACAATATGATTCATTTGCTCAACAAGAAGCATTGAAATATGATTGGCTTGATTCAAAACACTTTAAAAAGAAGGCTGAACAAGCACGTAATGGTATCATGGTAGCTCCAGAGCACCCAATTGACTGGAACTCTCCTCGTGATGTATTTGATGAAATGGTTGAAGCTCGCAATCTTTTATTACGCGTATTAACGCCAAGCGTACAAGAATCTGCTCCAAAAGCATCTGCTCAAGCGGTTTTTTACTATGATTGCTGGCTAGAGGAACGCCAAGAAAATTCTCCTGAACAATCTGTTGATAATTGTCGATCAGCTTTCTTTGATGCCCTAAATTACCTAAGTGTTATTTACGATGCAGCAAATATAGCACCCGCCCTAGCTGCCGACAATATACAAGAAAGTATAGTCACTCCATCCCCCTCTATTACATTGGAAAATAGTGACAACGAAGAAAGAAGCGCACTAAACAACAAAACGGCCCCTTCTGCTACGGCAACCGAAAACGATCCTATCAGTGAAACTGAGGAATTACCCATAATCATTCCTGGTGAAAATATACATGTTATTTATTTCACAGAAGGTGGCAAAAATATGGATCCAGGCAGTAGCGGTATTATTGATGCAATTGTTACTTCTGTTGAAACGTTAGAAGATTTCCGTATCATACTTAACGGCCATACTGACCGCGTTGGTACGGCAGAAGATAACCTTATGTTATCTCAAAAGATGGCGGCAATGGTAAAAGAAGAGTTAGTTAAGAAAAATATCCTAGACAGCCAAATTAATGTTTTTGGGTTTGGTGAAACCGATAATGAAATTACTACTGATGATGATATAGCAGAGGCAAAAAACCGCCGTGTAGAAATTGTGATTGAGTAGAAATAGAAAGAAGCTCCAGCATGTTGAATTTTCGCCCTATATTTTTAGTCAATGGCACCCTGTTACTAATACTTTCTGTTGCAATGCTTGTACCAGCCATCCTAGACTATATGGCTCAGAACGATAGCTGGCATGGTTTTATTGCTGCAGCATTCGCTACCGCCTTTACCGGATCTGCATTGGTTCTAACTAACAGAGGCTATAAAGGACGTAACCTCAATTTACGACAAGCCTTTATCCTAACCACTTCAAGCTGGCTAGTTCTTGTTACATTTTCTTCTTTACCTTTTGTACTTTCTGATAAAAGCATATCATTTTCTGATGCTTTTTTTGAGTCAATGTCTGGACTTACCACAACAGGAGCAACCGTCATTAATAATCTTGATACCCGACCTATTGGTATACTCCTTTGGCGGTCTATCTTACAATGGCTTGGCGGCATCGGTATTATTGTTATGGCGATGGCTGTTTTGCCCATGTTAAAGATTGGCGGAATGCAGCTATTTCGAACAGAATCATCAGATAATGCTGATAAAGTCCTTCCTCGCGCGACTCAAATTAGTGGTGCCATTACAGGCCTTTATGCATCTTTAACAATTTTATGTGGCTTTTGCTTATGGATTGCCGGCATGGATGTTTTTGATGCCGTTAACCATGCAATGACAACAATGGCCACTTCTGGCTTCTCTACACATGATGACTCAATTGCCTTCTTTGATAGCCTATCTATAGAAGTTGTTATGATTATATTTATGATAGTTAGTGGCATACCATTTGTGTTGTATATACAATTAGTACAGGGGCGACCACAACCACTCTTGCAAGACTCTCAAGTAAGATGGTTCTTAACATTATTAGCACTTAGCGTCGTTAGCACTGCCTTTTGGCTTTATCTAACACAGGACATGACGTGGCAGCATGCACTGCGCCTTTCATCATTCAATATTGTATCTGTTACTACCACTACAGGGTTTTCTACAGCGGATTATGACCAGTGGGGCAGTTTTCCTATCGTATTCGTCTTCTTGTTAGCTGTTGTTGGTGGCTGCACCGGCTCTACAACAGGTGGCATCAAAATATTCCGTTACCAAGTACTTTACGAAATAGCCAAATCACAGGTAAATCAACTTGTTCAGCCTCATGGAATTTTTCGCCCGACCTTTAACGGCAAACCTATTTCCGACGTTGCAATTGGATCTGTATTAAGCTTCTTCATTTTATTTGCATTTTTCTTTTCTGTTTTGGCAATATTGCTCTCTTGGACAGGGCTAGACTATATAACAAGCATGAGTGCCGCAGGATCAATGATGGCAAATCTTGGCCCCGGTTTAGGCGATGTTATTGGGCCTTCTGGCAATTACAGCAGTCTTAGTGATGCCGCAAAATGGCTATGCTCCATTGGTATGCTTGTTGGACGATTAGAAATTTTTACCGTACTGATTTTATTTTCACCCTATTTTTGGAGAAGTTAACCCGTGAATCCTATATTATTAATTCCAGCAAGAATGGACTCAACCCGCCTACCAGGAAAGCCACTAGCTGATATTGCTGGAGAGCCCATGATTGTGCAAGTTATGAAGCGTGCGCAAGAAGCCGATTGCGGCCTTGTGCTTGTTGCCTGTGCAGAGCAGGAAATTGCTGATTCAATTGAGCAGGCTGGAGGCAAGGCCATTTTAACGAACCCTGATCACCCATCAGGTTCTGATCGAATTTACGAAGCATTGCAGCAAGCGGACCCTGAAGGAAAGCATGATATTGTTATCAATGTACAAGGCGATTTACCAACACTTGACCCAAAACTTATTCGTGATGTATTACTTCCATTTACAAATGATGCTGTAGATGTAACAACTTTAGCCACAAAAATTAACGATGACGAAGAGCGCACAAACCCTAATGTTGTTAAGGCCGTTGTTGCTTGGCAAGAGGATAGTGTTGCCAATGAAAAGAGCCCCGCAATTGGACGCGCTCTATACTTCACTCGCGCAAGCGCGCCCTATGGAGAAGGCGATCTATACCACCATATTGGACTATATGGCTATCGTAGGGCCGCACTAGAGCGCTTTGTGACATTACCACCAAGCCCATTAGAGTTACGCGAAAAATTAGAACAGCTTCGTGTATTAGAAAATGGCATGCGTATTGACGTTGTTGAAGCCAATACAGTTCCACTTGGTGTCGACACCGCTGCAGACCTTGAAAAGGCCCGTACAATACTCATGCAATCAGCATAAATACAAACATCACGTATCGTAGCTTTACTTTTAGTACGGTAGATAGAATCTAACACTAAGGTTGTCGTAGTCAACTTTGTGTATTTTTCTAAACTCCCTGCTACTAAAGGATTTAGTATGGCGAATTGGCAGGAGAGTGTTTATGTGAAGCAAAAAGAGGGGGGGGGGTTTATGATAACTCTGCAAGAGATACTGAACCTAAAAAGCAATATATTAAATGATAAGAAGGTAAAATTAGTTCGCCACAAGGATGATAGAGAAGAATATCGTGAACTTATAAAGGATAGATATAACCTTCTTGAATATCAAAAAGAGCAGGGTAATAACGTATTTAAAGACTGCGATTACCTCGCCAAAGGAGCATAGCCATGATGAAACTTGTAACCCGCGCCGAACTTGCACGCCTTTCAGGCCATGAACTCAAAGGCCTTTATCGCAGCACTTTCAACCAACTGGTACGCAGCCAGAAAGATAGCGCTCTACGCCGGAATTCACTGGCTACACTGGAAAACATCAGCAATGAGCTGTGTGAACGCTACCGGAGAAGCCCGTGATGGTACTTTCTAGCCCCTGATTTCCAATAGCTCTTCTGGAACCAAAGCATTTCCATCACGGAACTTTTCTACTAAATGGATGTTATCCATTCCCTCCCAAAGTTCTGGATTGATGTGTTCGAAGACTATCATTTGAAAATCTGCCCCCACATCATTGGCGCTCTTAATAAAGCCATTAAGTAAAGTAAGGGCAACTTTTACCTTGGAAATATCTGACTCGTCGAGTTTCTCTTTCTTTTTTCCATCTTCTCCCCAATATGGACGACTAAACTGATCAATAATTAAGAAGGGCGGAACATACGGAGCCTTGCGTGCAATTATTAGCTCATGCAATCCAAGGAATAAGAAGAGGTGTAAGAACATATGAATGGAACTACTGCCAGCATTTTCGATGAAGCTTGTTTTTGGCTTGCGTATTTGAAGCCTTTTCTCTTTATAGTTAAATGATGAACGGTACTGCGCATAATTTTTTAGTGCGGAACTACATAGTGTAATATACTCTTGAATAGTTTCGTCCAAAACCTTTATGAACACTTCTTGACGCTCTTCAACAGGCTCAACTATCAGCTCTTCTAAATTTGCTCTAAGCTTACCTATCTTGTCATGTTCTTCGTTTTTATCGGCGTGTTTTTCTTGTCCATACAAATCTAATTTTGCTTTTGTTTCACCTATATAGATATATTTAGCCTTATCATTTTCAAACGCCTTTACCTCTTCTGGTAGCAGAGCGCGCTGATCTAACAATGCCTTTAGCTTACCTTCATATGATTTAATAATATCCGAAATATTGTTATCAAGAGGTGTCTTTGATGCAATAGCCTGCTTTATTTTAGTATGATCTTCTTTCAAGGATAGGATTATGTCGTGATATATTGATGTTTTGATGATGTCATCATAGTGATTGCTGATGAAATCTAACGGTTTTAGGCTCTCGTTTGTTTCTTTAAGGTTCGCTTTATATTTTTTGTATTCCCCTGAAAACCTTTGTAAATTCCGTATTTTTCTAGAGGTTTTGTTTATTTCTGCACTAATACGTGCATATTGCTGAGGCACGTCTTTGTTTATATGCGTTTCAGCCTGCACCACCATTTGCTTGAGTTGTGTCACAGCATTATCCATATCCGCTTCTTCTGAGACGAGATTATATTCTTTTGCTGTCTTTATGATATCTGTCAGTTGGGAATAAAAAGTTTCCTGCTTACGACTTTGTCTAGATTCTTCACGTTCAAGTTTTTTAATTTCACGTTTAATTTCCTCGCGCTTCTCTCTCTTGAGAATATTCTCTGCTGTATCAATTCCAACCGCAAGATCAAATGTGCGCGGCAAAGCTTCTCGATACCTTTGATCTTTTTGTTTATCAAAGAACTCTTCGCTATGGGTAATGATGTCCTGCGAAATTGTATTCAACAAAAGAAAGTACCGTAGAGAAATTCTAGAACCAGCCTTTACTGCTTTCCCTCCATAAGAAACTTTCGTATCACGATCTATACTAAAATCTGCTTCAAGAGAGCTTTTAAGGGTAGTATCTGTGATGTTGATTTCTGGAAAAGTTTGAGGAACTTCTCCTGTAGAGGAGAAGTGATAATCATAAGACACTTCATTTCCAGAAGGAGCCTTTCGTGCAATTACGTAGCATTTCTCATTGATGGTAAAACGAATGCCATACCACTCGACATTTTCGTTTATCATACTGTCAGATATTTTATGCCGACTAGCAAACAAACAATAGTCTATAATATCCAATATAGCCGTTTTACCCGTGTTGCTATCACCGGTGATGATATTCACTTTGTTGGGAAGAAACGTAAGAGTGCGCATTTTTCCATTACAGAGCCATAGAATCAGGTTATCAAAATGAAAATTCATAATTCTATCCTCAAATTTAAATAAAGCTTTTCCGTCGAATCAGATAAAACTTTTGCAATATTGGACGACGCTTTGCTTACTTTTTCTGCTCGTTTTCCTATAGCGCTGTCAAAAGGCATTTCAGATTTTACTGATACATTCCCATCATCAATTTTTATTGCTCCAATTTCATTCAAGAATTGTATGGCATTTATAGTACCGCATAGATTATCGTAGAAACGTTTGTTGAAATTGGAAAAACAGCTTGTTTTATCAATAATCAGCTTCTCCATACCCTGAATTTTTGCACTTTTCTTGGATAGATAACTAAGCAACTCCTTATGTGTAACCATCGGCAAAATCAGAAGAACTTTTGACATGGGCATAGACTTTGCCTGCTGCACGATCAGCATGATCGTTACCGCTTCGATACCAATGTTGTTGTATAGGCTTCTTGAAGTCATTTATATTTATCCTCCCAATCTTTGTGCCAGCCTATTTCTGGTGTATTTGAAAGGTCGTAGAATTGCCCGTTACTCATATCTGTTGGCAAATCTTGGGAAGCAACGGGCAATATTTGTTTTCTCATCTCATCAAGAAGATTAAGAGCCCTTGCCGCTATTTCACTGTCAGCATAATGCCCTCGATACACTTTGCGATACTCATTTGCCCATCGAGTCTTGGCTTCTGCTTTTAGTGCATTGATTTCTGTTTGGGTAATGTCACCATTCTTGTACCATTCATCGATATTGTTCTGCATATACAATAGATGACGTGTGAACTCGGCCATAGACTCCGTATCATCAGAAGATATGTCCTTAATATCTAAGAGCTGTTGAATGAATTTTTGATCTTCGAGATTATCTGGTAAATCACCCGTGAACTTCTTAAAAACCAATTTCTCATTACGAGCACGGTCAAAATATATCCGGTAATTTTGGTAAAAATCATCAAAGCTAATAATGATTTTTGCTTTTTTCTTCACCATAGAAAAATTCTCTGCGCGCAATCTGGAATCAAGTCCACTAAAGACCTCATCAATCTTGCTATTATCAATATGGTGCTCTTTAATAGCTGTCTTGCATTTTTGAATTACATCATCATGGCCCAAGTTAAAAAACAGGTTCCTGAAAAAACTTTCTGCAACAGTATCGTCTAAGCTTAAGACATCCTGAATATAGCCTTTGATTTCTTCATCTTTTGTTGTTTCTGACAAGTTATTAAGTTCGGCTTTCAGGTCACTGAATGCTTTTTCCTCCGCCTGAAAATCTCCAACTACCGTAAGCAAGGAATTGCTCGCGTTGTCTGATTTATTCGATACCAACAGGAAATCCGTTTTTTCTACAAACTCGATCTGTGCTTCTTTCTTATCTCTGCCAGCGTTGGGATCAGCGATAACTTTGCTCCAATTAGAAATTGTCTTCCATAAATCGGAATCTAAGGTGGTAAGGTTAGCTATATTTCCATCGGACTGAGTCTTTGTGCTGTGCTTGAGCTGAACTAAAATTTGACGATTATTAGTAAGCTCAGTGTGCACATCATCCATCACCTCCAAGCCGACTGTTTCACCACTTTTCATTATTAGAAGACGCCATAAGAAGTGGTAGTATTGGTAATCAAAACCAATAGCTTTATCTGCTGCACTTGTTTTCTCTGTATGCGGCTTCGTCATTAAATCTTATTTCCTACTATACCACGTTGCTCTTGCTTTGCCGTGACGTGTGATCCGCCCTGACTGCACCAATTCACGCAGTCGTACCTTTAGCGTATTTTGATTTGCACCTATATGTTCAACAATCTGGGCAATCGTCAGTCGATCATGTTTTTTCAGTAACTCCAACACGTTCAGTGAGAGTTCAGGCAACGCGCTATCATCGTCCTGCTCTGCTTTTTCCTGCTCAAGACGATAGGCCAGATTGTCTTTCTGCTTTTTCAGGCAATGCAGAAAAAACCTGATCCATGGCTCCCAATCGGGGTTATCGTTTTTAAGGCTCGTTTGTGTCCGGCGCAGTGCTTTGTAGTAGAGATCTTTGTTATCTTCTACGACACGCTCTAACGATGCAAAAGATACATAATCGTAGCCGCCGCGTAATAGCATTAAGGTCGTGAGTATTCGTGATAACCTGCCGTTTCCATCCTGAAACGGATGAATAGCCAGAAATACCACCACAAATACAGAGACAATCAACAATGGATGCATGGCTTCTTCATCGACTGCTTTGCTTGCCCAATGCACGAGGGCTTCCATTTCTCGCGGTGTGTCAAACGGTGTAATCGTCTCAAATACGACACCTATTTCTTTACCGTCCACATCATAAGCCACAACATGATTATCCAGCGTTTTGTAAGCGCCGCGATGTCGTTCGTCCTTGGTACTATGTCTCAATAATATCTGGTGTAGTTGCTTGATATGATTTTCGGTGAGCCGCATTTCATCAAATGCCTGAAACACTAAATCCATTGCTTCGGCATATCCGGCAACTTCTTGCTGATCTCGGTTTCTAAATGACTGAGATTGTATATCCGACAATAGTTCTTCAACCTCGGCGTTGGTCAGCTTCGATCCTTCAATACGCGTAGAAGAGCCAATACTTTCAATCGTTGCCACTTTACGCAGAGCGTTAAGACGATCTGGTGAGAGGTGCTGTAAAGCTTCCCACTTACCTTTAAACTCATCAATCTCCGCAATGAGTTTAATAAGGTCTTGGCCAAGAACTATGTTAGGGTCTTTAATCATATACCAATATCCGATTTTATACCCGATTATACCCGATTATACCCGATTGGCTACCGTTATTATGAGTAATTACGCATAACATGTGATTGAACGGCGCACGTTCTACTGGCGCATGGCTGTGGTTCAATACCCTGAATGCGCTAATAACCGGAAGGGATGCAACGGGAAACGCGTGAGCTACGTTTCCCTTGCCGAGAGAGCGCCAGCGAACGAGCACAAGATGCGTGGTACTACCACCACGCACATCTTGCGTAAGCCCTAAACTGCTAAAACTATATGGTCATACCAGCTTCTCAATTATCCGTATTATTAACTCTGGATTATCCTAAACGCCTAATATTTACTTTATTAAAAAACCATCAGGTTCAACATTATGAGTTACATAGGCTTGAATTCCGTAACCTGTTGTTGCATAGGAGCCTGTTCTGGCTTTGGTGCGGGTTCAAGTTCAAGGTCTGGAATATCTAGACGGGCGGTATTGAATGCCATATTTACATCAGGGGCATTCAGGCCAGTACCACCAAAGTAGGATTTGGCTTCATGGACTGAAAATATCGGTTTCTCCGCCTCATAGTTTGATTCATTCTCTATATGATCCTTTATCACTTCCGGCATATTGGATTCAATTCCATTCAGAATATTTTTGAGTTCATCCGTGGAAGGCTGATTATCTTTATCATTTAGTCTGTCGTGTGAAGGTTTCAGTATATTTTCCTGATAATTATGGATTTCCTCTACATTGTTGGCTGCTTTATCATATTCCTGTTTTGCCGCCTGATACTCTTCCCAAGATGGAGCATTATGATTTGTGGTTATAAGCAACATTTGCTGGTCAGATAGTTTCTGGCCGTTTTCTGTAAAGGCAGATTTACCATCGCGGGATATAAATACATTATTACCATCAAGCTTGTTGGCTTGCTTTTTTATATCCTGCAAAGTTTGTTCAGAAAGTGACAGACGTTCATTAACAGCTTTCATGGCTTTTTGAACAGCAACTTCTGCTCTTTCTAAAGTATCACTAACTTCTTCATAGAGAGCGTTATAAACAGGATCGCTCATAAGCTCCAGAAAACGCCGATGCTTTTCATCACGTTTTTCCCGACCTTTGGCATCCGGCAATCAACCGAAGGGCATGGGCTAGACTCACAAGAAAGCCATTGCCGCGATTATGCCGTAACGCTCCTGACAGACATGCAGCCTTCGGCGGATATGATTGCCACCGCCAAGAAGATGTTACGTATGATCTGGGATTATCGCCAGAAAAGTGGTGCTGCGCTGGCTAATACAGTTAAAAAAGAGCTGGTAGCGCTGGATCGTGGTATTGAACAATTGCTTGATAAATTGATCGAGGCCTCCAGCCAAACGGTCATCAGTGCCTATGAAAAGCGTATTGACAGCATGGAAAAGCAAAAGATGGTGTTACAGGAAAAACTGGTCAAAAAAGCCCAGCCTGTCCATGACTTCGACACAACATTTCGAACCGCTTTGAAGATTCTCTCAAACCCGCTGAAAATATGGCGTTATGGACAGTTTGAACACAAGCGAATGTTGCTCAGAGTGGGCTTCTCAGACAAACTTACCTATGTCAGAAATGAAGGATTTCGAACCGCCGCAATCGCCCAGCCATTCTCGCTTTTAGGTGATGTTAGTGCCTCTAGGTATGAAATGGTGGAGCTAAGCGGGATCGAACCGCTGACCTCCTGCGTGCAAGGCAGGCGCTCTCCCAGCTGAGCTATAGCCCCACAAGCAGACGTTCCTTTTAAGGAACAGAAGAGAGGAAGGCTTATAAACGAGTAACACCTTAGTTGTCAACGCAATTTTTTCTCTATTATAGAATTTATTTGGATCATGACTTAAGAGCTATAATAACTACAAACAGTAAAACGTATCACTTTTGCAACACAGCAATTATCATACCTTTACTTATTACTACCCCCTCCCCAGCGTGCGGACCTTTCCTAATATGATATTGAGATAACCCAACCTCATACAAATTGTGCTTTTTTAACAACACCATGACAAAAAGCCTGGCATTTTAATAAAATTTAACGTGATTTAGTTGAGAGAATGCGTATTGTCGTGCTTCTTAACAGATGGAAGGACCTAAGGTAACGTTTAGCACATACCTATTTTAAAGTGTTTGACGTTATATTGGTGGCTAAACAAATGTCTCTTACCTAGGTTTCCGTAAATTAAGATTTGAATGTATAACTTTAAATATTGGGATTGTTGTTATGAAAAAATTAGCTCTTACAACGACCGCTCTGGTGGGTGCTGCCGCTCTGGCTACTTCTGCACAAGCTGGCGGTTTGGATGTAAATGTCGGTGGTGTTGTTGATTTCACTACTGCGTTTGTTGATCAAGATCAGGATGCTGGTCAGCGCGACTTTAAAGCGGTTAATGATGTTGAAATTCACATTAAAGCTGAAGGCACTGCAGATAAC
>Ga0316204_10002814_pt1 | contig 37598 bp, 45 predicted proteins | sample 6monrhotite_MG_2_FD_205661 | JGI IMG/M metagenome (GOLD analysis project Ga0316204, IMG submission 205661) | Microbial mat bacterial communities from mineral coupon in-situ incubated in ocean water Damariscotta River, Maine, United States -... | ecosystem: Environmental > Aquatic > Marine >... | reverse complement strand
GAAGTCGAGCAGGATGATCTTGCCTGCCATGGACAGGTCGGGCACCAAACTCGTCTTCTGGCAAAACAATCGCTTGAAGGGGTGCCGCAAGAACGGGTTCGCCATGCCCGTGAAGGTCTGCACGACCGCGGAGCGAGTCTCTGGCGCCAATTCGGGGTAGCGGCAAAGCCAGTAGTCCTTGATGACGCCAAAATCGCTAGTGACTTCCTCTGCCAACTCCGCCTTGCGCTTATGCACGCTAAAGAGGCAATCCGCACAGAACGAGCTCTCAAGCCACGATTCGTCCTGGGTCTGCGCCATGGATGTCGGCGCCGATTGAATGATCTGGTAGATCTCGTCGAACGTGATCTTGCCCCTAGCCAAGAGCGCAAGATCGATCGCGTTCGTCAGCAACTCGTTCATTGCATCGATCCAGAAGCCATCGGTTCCATCGCCTCGCTTGCGATTGCCAACCTGCATGACCTCCTGGAACAGATTCACGAGGTTGAAAGTCAGGCCGCCGCCGCCACCTGGCCTTCTGGATTCGTAGTTCAGGAAGTTGAACGAGTGTCCGCTTTCAGGCGAGAACACCACGAGGTCGCTCATTCGCCCCGTCTCGCCGGCCCAACGCTCCCACAGCTCGCGTTCGTCAGTCTTGGCGGTGAGAACTAGCCCGCCAAAACCAGAGCGTAGGAAGGCCTTGGCGATGGCCTGACCGCTGCCGCTTGTCTTCCCGGACCCGTTCTGCCCAAAGATCTGCGTGCCTTCACACGCATCGCGCACGGTCCACGGATAGCTAGGCATGAACTCGACAAGCACCGTGTCGAGCGGATCTAATCTGACTGGCTCTGTCCGAGCGTTGCCCTTCTTCTGCTGGAACCACCCCACACTCGGGAGACTACAACAAGCTCAGGCGCAACGCACTCAACTGGTCTTGACGTGCCCGTCTTCGACAACGAACTTCGTCGACTTCAACGCTTGCGGGAACCGAACTCCATACCCCGTCAATCGCTTGCCCTTGTCCTTGAGGCGCTTCTTGACTTCATCTTTGAGGCTTTGCTCAGGGATCGGCTTTGGGCTGGCCCTAAGGATCAGCACGATCTCCTCCTCGACTTCGGCCGTCTTGACCGATCCAGCACCGGGTTTACCGCTCCTCTTGGGTGGCGCATCGCCAGTCAACGCCGCTAGAGCAGTTTCGACTCGCTGCAAGTCCTCCGCACACGCCTGCGCTCGTAGGCGTGCATCCTCGGCTTGCTTAGCCAACTGGTTACGAAGCTTGGCGAGTCCATCGATTTGCTCCTTCAGGTCCATGCAACCGACTCTAGCTAGCACGTAGCCACAGTTCTAGAGGCAAGTCTGAGAGGGATCCCCATCACAACCAATTGACGCGGGGCCTTTAGGTCCTGGAGCCCCGTCGCCTTCAGCATCGGTCGCGCCCCTGCGCTTCACCTTGGGACGATGCTGAAGGGGATGGGGAGGAAGGGCCTTCCTGGCTAGCCCTTGAACCAGAAGCAGAAGAGAGCTTGCTGTGCCCGGAGCAGCCTCCTGACGTGACCATCCTGCAATTTCCGCTGGACCGATTATCATGTTCCACCTCCGCTTGCTTCGCCCTCTATAACATTTCGTTAGGAGAGACGTCTGAACCACAAAACTTCCGGTTGAGCGAACATGCGCACCCTGTTATTGTAATGGGATGCTTCGCGTGACACTGAGCCCCAGTGCCGCAGCCGCAAAGTCTTATTACACCGAGGGGTTAAGTAAAGGGGACTACTATGTCCAGGGGCAGGAGCTGCCTGGACAATGGCGTGGCAAAGGGGCAGAACAATTAGGGCTCAACCAAACGGTTGAGAAGAAGGACTTTGAACGCCTATGCGACAACCTGCACCCGACTACGGGAAGGAAGTTGACCGCGCGAACGAAGACGAATCGGCGTGTCGGCTATGACATCAACTTCCACGCGCCCAAGTCGCTGTCCCTGCTCTACGCCAAGACCGGAGATCCACGCATCCTAGAGGGGTTCCAAAAGGCCATTGGCGAGACGATGGCGGAGATGGAAGAGCAGGTCCAAACGCGTGTGCGGCGAAAGGGAGCTAGAGCAAACCGCACGACGGGCAATCTGGTCTGGGGCGAGTTCATTCACCTGACCGCGCGACCAGTAGACGGCGTACCTGACCCCCACCTACATGCTCACTGCTTCACGTTCAATGCGACGTTCGACTCAGAGGAGGACAAGTGGAAGGCCGCCGAGTTTGGTCGGCTAAAGAGTGAAGCCAGATACTTCGAAGCAGGATTCCACGCCCGCCTTGCAAAGCGGATGGCAGATGCAGGGTTCGCAATCCGGCGCACTGGCAGCAATAGCCCGGCCGGCTGGGAACTCGAGGGCGTTAGTGATGACCTAGTCCGCAAGTTCTCTAGACGCTCGACCATGATCGAGCAGCAAGCGGAGGATCTAGGCATCACCGCGCCAGAGGCCAAAGCAGCTCTAGGCGCGAAGACCAGGGCAGCCAAACAAGACAACCTGACTATGAGTGAGCTTCGCTTGCTGTGGGACGCTCGCCTGTCGAGCAACGAGCGCAAGCAGCTAGAAGCAGCGGCTAGCGGCCAGGTCAAGCGGCAGACTCCAACAAGGACTGCCGATGAGTCAATCGCTCACGCGATCGGCCATGAGTTCGCACGCCACTCTGTGCGAACCGACAAAGAGATGCTTGAAACTGCGCTACGGCACGGCGTGGGCGACATCGATGCAAACAGCGCAAGAAGCCTGCTAAACAACCCAGAGCTACTCAGCTTTGTTGAAGCGGATCCAGAAGGCGATCGCACATTCGTCACTAGCCAAACCGTCCTGCGCGAGGAGGAGAGGATGCTCGGGTTCGCCCGCGAAGGCCGAGGCAGCAGGTTCGGCCTCGTGCCGCAGAGTGAGCGGCTCAGCGAAGAGGCAGCTCGCTTTCTAAACGAGGATCAGGCTAGAGCAATTCACCACGTTTGGCGCAGCCGCGATCGCGTGATGTCCATTCGCGGCGGTGCCGGGGTTGGCAAAACAACGCTGATGAAGGAGGCTGTTCGTGGAATCGAGCAGCACGGCAAGGAGGTCTTCACCTTCGCGCCGTCGGTTGAAGCTGCTCGTAGTGTGTTGCCCAAGGAAGGATTCGTGCGCTCTGAAACCGTCGCAAAGCTACTGCTCGACAGCGAACTTCAGGACCGCATTGCAGGGCAAGTGATCTGGATAGATGAGGCAAGCTTGCTTGGCTCCCGAGCGATGGCTCGAGTCCTCGACTTGGCGAAGGAGAAGGATGCTCGCGTAGTCCTGTCTGGCGACATCCGCCAACATCGATCCGTCGAACGCGGTGATGCATTGCGCCTCCTCGAGACGCACAGCGGCGTGGTGCCGGCCGAGGTGAACGAGATTGTCCGTCAACGCGGCGACTATAAGCAGGCCGTGGCTTCCCTTGCGAAGGGAGACGTTGCAGGCGGTTGGGAACGCCTCAACAAGCTGGGAGCGATCCACGAAGTCTCGGGCGAACACCGCCATGAACAACTGGCAGCCGATTACCTCAACGCCATCGCAGAGAAGAAGACGGCCTTGGTGGTCTCCCCGACGCACGCAGAAGGGGAAGCTGTCACGACAGAGATCCGAGCTGGCATGAGACGCACTGGACGCCTGTTTGGAGAAGAACAAGAGCTCTCGACATTGAAGCGTCTTGGGTGGACAGCCGCACAGCGGAGCGATGCTACCAACTACACCGAAGGCATCACCGTGGAGTTCCACCGAAGAACGGGCAAGTTCAAGGGCGGCGACACAGCTCGTGTTGTCGCAATTGCCGGCGACTCCATCACCGTCGCATCCGAATCCGGCACAAGCGCTCCCCTCCTGCTAGGCAAACCAGACAACTTCGAGGTCTACGAGCCTCGCAAACTCTCGGTGTCTGCAGGTGACCGCATTCGCTTCACGAAGAACGGGAAAAGCCGAGACGGCAAGCACGCGCTGAACAACGGCAGCATCTACGACGTCAGCAAGGTCACCGAAGCAGGACACCTTGAACTTGCCAACGGCTGGATTGTCGACAAGTCGCATGCCCACATGATGCATGGCTACTGCACAACCTCGCATGCAAGCCAGGGCAAGACGGTTGACCGGGTCTTCATTGCGCAAGGCTCCGAGTCCTTTCGCGCCGCAAGCCAAGAACAGTTCTACGTGTCACTCAGCCGAGCTCGCGACCAGGTCCAAATATACACCGACGACAAAGAGGCCCTTAAGCAAGCCATCCAACGCACCAACGATCGCCGCTCTGCGACAGAACTAGCAGCCGCCAATCCTATGGCACTGGAGGCCACTGCTCGGCAAAGCCGCCTCCTCGAGCATGCCCAGTGGCTGCAGCGATGGGCGCTTCAAGCCCGCGCCTACCTGGCCAACGCTATGCAGCCGTTCACAAGCAGGAGGCCGACATGAGCGACGAAACACTCACAAGACACGCAGACCTACTCAGCAGAGGTCCTTCGTCTCCCGAGACGCGATCCGCTTACTACTCGGTTCTATCAGCCAGCAGCAGCCAGGCGGTGATGCTCGACCTTCGCTTTCGCGACGGCAATTCGCATGCACTTGGATACTCGTACCTGACGGCAGTGTCGTTCAACCCTTCTGCAGGTATCCGCATGGAGTTCGTAGGACATCAAGTGCTGATTGAGGGCGTGCATCTCGACGCATTGTATCGCGGACTCGTTGCACATCGTGTATCCTGGATCCAAGAGGATTTCTCGCTATCTGAGAACCCGGACACTCCCAGCACATTGGTTGTATCCCGCCTACAATTCGCATCGACCTCCTCTCCCTAGTGGGCTGGGCGAGAGCGCCGCGCCGCAACATCAGAACGCACCAGCGGATGTGACGCCAGTGAGTGCGAGTTACAATCTCGTTTGCCCCCACAACGTTCGCTGACCAAGTTGCGTTGCCATCGCCCCTTCACGCCCATCCCATGACCTCCCCAAAGACCCCGCTTGCAGCGTCGCTTCTTATGATGCGGCGTAACCTCCACTCGAAAGCGTTAGCTCGGCTCCACTACGCACGTCCTAAGAACTTCCCCAACTTGCGACTTGAGGCAGAGTCGATTGTTGAGCGGGCACTATCGGTGTTAGAAGGGCGGACGGGCGAGCAGGACCTCCAATCGCAACTGCATAGGGTGGTATCGACCATCTTTGACCTCGCCGGCCCTATCGTCGGCGAGATGCCCCCAGCAGAAGAGGAGGTGCGCAAAGATCTGTTGGTGGTTGCGCAGATGCTCGAGATCTCGCAATGGCAGAGCATGTTAAGTCAGCTGCTCGACGCTATCCGCGCACAAAGCCCTGAACTCCAAAGCGCCCTGTTTGAGATATTGGTGGACGGGGTGCACTTCGCTGATGCGGCTGTCAGGCACCATGTCGAAGTTGCTAGTTTGCAGCGCTGCGTCTTCAACCTTCTCGGGCACCGCAAGGGGCAGAACTAAACATGGCCAAGAAATCGCAATCCCATGCCCCCACCCCTACGTCATCGGAAGGTCTGGGGCGTATCGCACGACTTGTGCGCGTGGTGTGCCCAAGCCTGGAGCGCCTTGAGCAATTGACAATAGCTGCGTTCCACCCTGGGCAGGCAAAAGAGGAGGATCAAGACGCACAGCGCTCGGTATCGCTCCATATTGCTTCGTGTGAGGCGTGTCGTGAGGACTACGGCATGCTAATGGCCAATGCCCGCATTCGATATGGTTCTCCGCAGGTGGTGCGCCCCCAGCCACGTGAGGTGGTGCGGCCACTAGAGGCTCTTGTGCGGGAGATTTACGAGCTTACTAAGCAGCAGTGGGGGCAGCGCAGCCCGCGCATATCCGACACCATTGCGGATTGCGTCGCGCTGTTGAAGGGGGCGGTGTTATCAAAGAGCGATAAGCGCCTTCCATCGGTGGACCGATGGATATCTCGAGAGCTATCACGACTTGGGTATGGCGACCAATATCAGGCAATCACCCGAATAGGGAATTTCTGGACCCAAGGCGTCTGCCAGGGCAGTAACTCTATGCTGAACACTGAAACATTTAGGGCAACGATCGCCGCGCTAATGATGGGCGCGACCGTGCAGCGATTATTCCCAATACATATCGCGAAGCACAAGTCATTTATGCAAGACATGTCTCGCGCACACAAGGAGGGGCGCGACGATAATTCATCATGGATACCGGATGACATGCGGTATATACGCGAGCACCTAGACCTACAGCGTGATCACCCCGGATGCAGCGTGAAGTTCGTCATCGTGAGAGGTAAAGGACACGAGGCCTTGCTTCCGATCCCTAGCCAGTTGGCGCGCATGCCGGACTCCATGCACGATGCCCCCATCCAGCATTGCGGCCTTTGCCTATCGCGTAGCGAGGGCGGATCCGTTGCCGCATTCGTGCCGACATATGATAAGCGTGGCCACATGCATGGCATGGCCCTACTTGATGACCAGGAGGCCATCGGTTGCGCGACCGACTTCGAATCTGTATGGAAAGGGGCCTTCACTATGGAGGAACTGCTAGCGCATTCATGTCGCATAATGGAGGAAGCAGTGAAGTGTTGACCAGGAGGCTTTCAACTTGTATCATTACCCTTCCGGCAGAAAGGAGTGGGCAAACAGAGCAAGGGAGGATAGTGAGCATGGCTGGTCGATGAATGCACGCGAAGAGAAATGGAAATCGTTGCAGGGTTAATGACCTTCGTTGCGGAGCGCTGCAAGAAATACCAAATGTATGACTTGGGTAGTAGGGCGTGGTGGTTTGAGTTCCAGGAACGCAAGCGTGGAAGTTCTACAGAGGCCGTCATTGTTCTGGTCGGACCTGGGTCAGCGTTACCAGACAGCCAGGAGGCGGCCGCTCACTTTGTGAGCGAGCAGCTCAGGGTGGAACCAGAGCTCGACGAGCTTGGGATGTTTGCACTCTCGCTTGCAACTGCAACTCAGCGAGAATTCATGGTCGAGCTCTTCATGACGTCGGATGCGGTTGTTCCTGGAGGCTGGATCCTGCGATATGCGGAGAAGATGCGGAAGGGCCGCGAAGGGAGGGAGCGGTAAGCACCCAGTCCACCCATCTGGCACACACCTAATCCGCCGCCAATCAGCCACCGCTGACCGAGGTCAGGTGTCTTGGTCAACTGACCAAGACAGACACCACACTCTACAGAGACTCAAGACCAACGATGCCTCGGTAAGCTTCACGCAGTGCTTCCGCTGCCACTAGCAGGTCTTGCTTACGAAGACTGCCCGTATCCACGAACGCTCCATCAGCATCTCGATACGTTCGACTGAGACTCGCTGTGTGATACGTACCGTGCTCGCCCTGGTTCTCCCATACAGCGACCGTGATAGCGCCGAAGCGGATGTGCTCGATTGGTTGGCTGTTCTGATTCATAGTGATCTCCTTGTTTGCGTTGCGTTTCACCCAAGGACCGGACGCAACCACAACAGGAAGGTGACGGCGACGAACTACCGAACCACATCGACATCCATCTGAGACGGCTACCTTGCGCACGTGCCAGAGAATCCACTGGCCGATCCCGCACCTGCGATGTAGAAGGCGAGGAGGAAAATCCAAGGAGAGATCGTCATGAAGAGTTCGTGGTACGTTTCCCGGGGAGCCAGCATGCTTGGCCCGTTCACGCTTGAGCAGCTCCAGGAGCAACTGCGCGATGGCCAGCTTGCCGAGAACGACTTGGCCAGCCGCGGCAATGGCACCGCGTTCTACAAGCTGTCCAAAGTCATCACCGGCCGCCCCCTCTCTGTCATTGACCCGGTGTATCGTGAGGACGCCAGCGACATCCTGTGGTTTGTGCATCGGGGCGAAGCGATCGACGGTCCACTGACGGCGGCCGAGCTCTTAGACCTACATGCGGCTCAACGACTCTTCGGCCACGACCTTGTCCGCAGAAGCGACGCCGCTGGGTGGATGGAAGCCAAGCACATTGGTCGTTTACTGCCTGCATCTGGCGGCGCACAGAGACAGCGATCGAACCCTGCACCAAGATCTGCATCCGTAGCTGCTGGAGTCATCCTTGCGGCTGCACTGGCGCTAGCCATCGTGGTCTTAGGGTTCTTTGGAGGCGGTCAGACAAGCGAGGCGGCATCAACAGTGACGGCCTCGACGAAGGTCGCTCACAAGTCGCCATCCAGCCGGGCGACAACCTCGACGCGCGAAAGTGCGGTGCCAAAAGAGGCACACGAAGGAGCAGTCCCAGAGGATCCTGAACCAGCCCACAGCGATTCTGAGACTCTGTTGGAGGCACCGCCGAGCCAAGAGGCTCCACGCATGCCGGCACCAGCCGAACCGGCAAAGGAGCCCCTAATCACGTATGGGCAAGCAAACGCGACGCTGACCTACATCAAGTCGATGGAGACGTCCTTCCGGCCATTCGTCGCCAAGTGGGAGAGGAGCAGAGCCACATACAACTCAGAACGAGAACTGCTCGACCGGATAGCTCTGCTTGAGCAAGTCACAACAAACCCGCAACCAGGGGTCGACACGCGTCTGGTTGCGTTTAACCGAGATCTACTTGAGCTCAGCCGACGCGCCCACACTCTTGGCAGAAGGAAGGAACTCGACAAAAGGGATGCGGCACTTTCGGACAGCAAGACTCGCAAGGAAGCATTCCGGAAGGAGGGAGTCAGCTCTCTTGTGTCGGGGTGGGCAGCAGCCTTCACCCGTAAACATGGCGGCCCGGCGACGAAGCGAGCTATGGATCGTTTCATAGATCAAAGCTGTGCCTTGCTCGATGAACAGATGGCTCTTTCAACGCAGTGGCCGAAACTCCGGCTGGAACTTCTTGGCGATTACCCAACCGTAAGAGCTGATATTGAGATGCGGTTGACGCCATACCTCTTTGGAGAAGTCGGAACGACAATCAAGCCTGCCTCCCCGAGGCCTGCCAAAGGTCCAGTCGACCCCAATGCATCGGTCGATGCATTCTTGGCAGGATTGCAAGGGGGTGTCCCGGAGTCTGGGCCATTGTCTTTCTGGCCGCGCATCCTGGGCAATATGGCAACTGATATTCTGCAGGCGAATGGCCTGCTCATGTCTCGGCTGGCCAGCATCCCTCTCGACGGAGTGCATCCCGATGTTGCCAACTGCATACGGCTGGAGCACGAGGGAGCGCAGCTGCGAAGCGCATGGGCCAAGAGCCTTTTGAAGGCTATCGGCTACTACAAGGACTACCCCATCGACGAGCTGTTCTACGCACGCGTCGTCAACCAGCAGGGCGGCATTCTAGACAAGAAGGAGTTCGGGCGCGTGATGGCCAAGCATGACCAACCACTTGATGATGCTTGGCGAGCAACTGCACTGACGCTCATGAAGCTCTGCCCGCTTCGCAAAGCAGAACTCGAGAAGGCATGTCAGCTTCGTTTCGGCACTCCATCACTACCGGCGAGCGGGCGATAACCTCTAGCGGTCCGACTCACCTTCCCATTCGCCTCGAGGTCACGAAGCGCCGCATTAACATTCGCCATCCTCGCACCTAGATAAGTTCTCAGTCGGCGCTGACTCATCGGTTCGCTTGTTGCTTGGAGAGCCTGAAAGACCTCCAAAACTAGATCCCGCCGGCTAGACCTTCCAGCTGACGGGGACGAATTCGAAGACTCCGCATCACCGATCACCTCCAAATGATCCGTAGCATGAAGAGCTATGGCAGGTTCGACGGATCGTAGTTCTAGCTGCATGCCAGCGAATCCTTCTGCGGCTCGGTGCTCTGCAGTTAGAAGCAGCTTCCCTTCACGGCGGGCCAAGAAGAGATTCGAATCGCCAAAGGCGTGCAGGTCACCAGACCCTCGAAGAGCTTGACCTGGACGCATCGATCCACTGGTCTTCTTCATGTGATGCACAAGCAGCACGGCGCACGCATAGCTGCGTTGCAGCGACCGCAGGAACCCTAGAACCTCACTGACAGACGAAGCACTGTTTTCATCACCGCGATGCATGCGAACAAACGGGTCCAAGACCAACAGTTTTGGTCGCACATGCTCGATCAGTCTGCGTAGGAGATCTCGCCCCTTATCCTCATCGAGGTAGAGCGATGCTGCGGTGATGATGTGTAAATCGAGGTCCGCAAAGTCGACGCCGGCACTAGCCGCGATGCCTGCGATACGTGAGCGTACGATGTGCTCGGCATCCTCGGCCGGGAAGTAGATGACAGGTCCCGGAGCAGGCACTTCGAACTTGCGCAGGCAAGGAGTGCCACTAGCGACAGAGACCGCCATGTCTAAAGCCAACCACGTCTTGCAGCACTTCGGTTCGGCACCAATCATGCCGGCGCCTTGCACTCCCCAGAGTTGGTCGATTAGCCATGGGGTTGAAGTTGCTCCGGGATCCAGGTCGACGGCTCGCCTAATCGGTAGGTCTGCAGTCTCCTGCTCCGTTGCAAGCCGAACATTCCTAATCACCATGGCTGAACACTAGCGTTTCCGGTTTCCCGTTTCCAGCAATCGCCGCCGTGGCGGAAACCCGCCGAATCACGGACTCGCCGGCATCGTGGGAGGCCCTAGAAAGAGCCACCTTTTAGACGCCACAGGTCAACTTCGAGTGACTCGTTCGCATTGACTCATACTCAAAAGCAAGGTGCTGCTCGTCCCACTGCTGCTTAGTCCAGCCCTTCATCTGCTCCGCCACTTTCCAAGGCTCTACGCGGCATTCACGGGCGGCACGTATGCAGGTCTGGATAAAGTGCCGATCAAGGTCTGAGGCGGGTTGCGGTGTGGGCGCCCTCCCCCACCGCTCAGCTAGGTTCGCAACTTCGGATGTAGGCTTTGGCGTGACTGCACGAGCTGCGTGCACTCGTTCAAGCGCAGCATCCTCGTCGGCCTGGGAGATGTAGTCCCATCGCTGATTCTTGAGGAGCCAGGTGAAGAGCCGGCATGGGTCTTGTCCTCGAGCTCGAGCACGTTCAACCAGGCAGAGGAAGTCGTGCTCCCCAGCTTCAGAGCTTCGAGCTAGCCCCTTCGTAACTGCTTGCTGGTATAGCTCCTTAAGGGAGTCAGAGTCCTTGAGGAATGCGGGATCGAGGTTGTGGAGCTGGACAGATGCCGCGGACTTTCTGATCTTCTTGCGAGAATCACCAGGGGTTCCTGCCCCTGTCGGGGCGGGTCTTCTGGTGTTTAAGCTTCTCTCTGTAAGAGAGGGTGTTCTGTTTCTATATGGGCTAGCAGATCCGGTGTCGAATTCTGCCACAGGGCTAGCAGATCCGGTGCCGTCGGGCCCGGCCTCCCCTACCCCCACCACAACGGTAGGGGTGAGCCTCCAATCGAGATTGATCCGATCATGAGTCCCCCACCGGTTCAGGTGGTTCTGTGGTGTTTCGAGGGGCTTAAGCCAACCAAGATCGATGAGCCGCTGACGGGCATCGGTGACGGCCCGGCGACTGATCCCGAACACCTCGGCGATCCAGGATCCCTTGGTGCGAGTGTCTGTGCGGTAGCTCTTGGTGCGTGGTTGCCAGAAGAGGCTACGAACAAGCATCGCCAAGATGCATGCAGTAACTCCCCTACTGAACCCACCAGCTAGAGCACGAACCATGCGTCGTGGCACTGGGATCTTTCGGTTTGGACTACCGATCTCAGCGAGCATCTCGAGGAACGTATCTGTTGCCGAGGGGGCTAGATCCAGGTCATCGATAGTTGAAGCAAACCAGATGGAATGCGGGTCGATGCGAACCAGCCCAAGTCGTGCGAGCTGCTTCACATCAGCAGATATTGCTCGCTGTTGCCGCGTGGCTGCCTGTGGGGCGGATGGCCTATCCCCCTCCCCCACCAGCGCTTGGATCTCTCGGGTGCGGTACAGGGGCCGTTCGGCATCCCTGGTGTAACGGCGCCTTTCAGCCATCTCGTGGGCTGCGAAGAAGACGCGCAGTTGCCGACGAGTGATGTGGCCGTTGACGTGTGCCCACCAGGCCATACAGAGTTGGTGAGCGCTGATCGTTCGATACCGACCAGCGATGGTTGCTTCTGAGGTAGTGTTGCCAGACTTGACGTCGTTACTGGACGACAGAGCCTGACTGCGCGCAGTACATGCTGCCATAGGCCGCTCCCAGCGGAGCAGTGGACTGGTGCAACCAACACTTGACCATGGAGCTAGAACACGCTATACTTGCAGACTGAAAAGTGTTTGCCTGCTAGGGTGTTTGTGTTCTAGCTCCAAGCCGTAAAGAAGCTCATCCTTGCCTGGATGGGCTTTTTTATTGTCCGGCGACTGTTATACGTCCACGCCCGCCTCTTAAGTTGTTACCCCCTGACCGTTTAAGAGAACATCTAGGGGGTATTGGATGTCTCACCTACCAGATATGCCATATCTGCAGGGCCCGGTCAACTCATAACCCATGTACGAGCAACGACTTACGGCTCCGGGTTGCCGTAGACTGGGACCATAGTCCCAGTCTAAGTGGGACTATGGTCCCATACCCGAAAATGTCTGGGACTATGGTCCCAGTCCCAGTGTTGGAGGCTGAGGCTAGGTTTACGGTGGTTGTTATGAAGATGGCTATAGCCGACTGGGACTACAGTCCCAGTCTGTGTGAGACCACACGGAGTGGAGTGTGGGACTAGGGTCCCATAAAGAAAAAAGTTTTGCGAAGGCGCCAAGGCGACTCAGGTTGGGTGAGTTGCATGTGATGGCCCGTCTCAGGAGAAGGTCATTACTCTGAGTGTGGGACTACAGTCCCACACTTCTCGGGAAGCGCCGTACTCAGTGGGGGACTGGGACCATAGTCCCAGGCAGTGAACTTACTCATGCCTTGTGACTGGGACTACAGTCCCAGACTCACGGGGCCTTGATCGTTCGAGCCATGAGGATCCCTACACAAGCGTGTCGGTCAATCACCCACGCTGGCCACGAGCCAATAGGCTAGGCCCGTAGTAAGTCGCTACCCATCGACTGGCGGAGACTGGGACTCTGGTCTCAGTCTCCGCCTTGCAGATACCCAGCCCAAGGGCATCACTCCAAGTGAGGCGCTGACGGTGGGTGGGCAGGTTGAGGCAACAGAGCGGGGTCTTCAAGGAGCGCAGAGAAGACTGGGACTGTAGTCCCAGTTTCGGGCGCTTGGTGGGGCGCCTGGAGTGCTTGAAATCTCCATGGTGTGGGACTCTGGTCCCACAATCAAGCTTGACAGACTGGGACTCTGGTCCCATACTCGGCTGGTCAACAACAACCCTGGAGGGGGCCATGACCAAGATCATCACCGTAACCAACCAGAAGGGAGGTTGCGGCAAAACTACGTCAGTCATCAGCTTGGCGGCTGCGCTAGCGAAGCGTGGCTACAGCGTCACTGTAGTCGACTGCGATCCGCAGATGAACGCAACTCAAGCCTTCGGTGTTCAAGCGGAAGACCTGGGCGAAGATCAGTTCACCGTGATTGACGCCTATTTGAACAAGAAGCAGGCGGTCGACATCGAGATGGACTTCCCCGAGCGGCTAGGTGGGTTAATGCACCTGGTTCCAGGGAGTAGGGGGTGCTCTTCTGTTCAGCTTAGGTTCGATGCATCGCTAAACGAGAAGCTCGCTAGCCAGGAGATCACGCACATCGATGCGGACAACCTGAAGGATCAGCAGCGCCACCGTCTAAAGGACTCCCTAGACTCCCTGCAAGGCAAGCGAGACTTCGTGATCGTAGACACGGGGCCAGAACTAGGGTTCGTGATGACCACGACCTTGATCGCTGCGGACTATTACATCGTCCCAATGATTCCGTCTGGGTACGACTTGCGCGGGCTAAAGCTCCTCATCAAAGCTGTTGCGCAGATTCGAGACCGGTACCAGAGGAATCTGACCCTCTTGGGTGTCCTCCTTACAAAGGTCAAGCGAACCAAGCTCGACCAGGACATCAAAGAGATGCTTCTGTCGGTGTTCGCCGAGGACGACCTGTTTAAGGTCGAGATCTCGGACAGCGTCAGGCACAGAGAGGCGACGCTTTACGGACAGTCGATCCATGAACACGCTCCAGGTGAGTCGGCGTCAACTCAGTATCTGGAGCTAGCGGATGAAGTAATTGAGCGAGTTGGCAGTCCTGCCCCTCTATCCAAAGCGAAGAACGCGGATAGTGAAGCAGGGGAGGTTAACCCCGAGAATCTAGAGATGGAGGCCGAGCATGGTTGATCGTCGGCGGAAGGCGGGGTTGCCAACAGGGTTCACGATGGATCTCGGGAATCCACGGGAAGGAGAGGCCGCTAGCGACAAACCAATCAAGGTGGGGGACTACCTCGATGAACTAGATCTAGGAGGGGGGGGCACCAAGGAGGTGACTACTCCAGCTGCTAGGACGCCGCCACCTGTCAGCAAGGCCAAGCCGAGGCCAGAGCCGGCCAAGCAGACAAGCGTCGATGTTGCTCCTACACCAACACCCACGCCGAGAGCTAAGGGGCCAGCATCAGATCGTCCGGAGACCAGTGCAAAGAGCAAGGCAGAGATCCCGCGAGCCCGACTAAACGTCAGCCTGGAGTCGAGAAGGCGCCTTGGCAAGATTGTGACGCTGATGTCGCACTACGGGCCGGAGCCAGATGTTCGAGCATCTGAAGTGCTTGAAGCAGCAATTCTGGCGCTCTACGAAGCTCAAGAGTCGCTGGATTTGTCGAATGTCCGGAGGCGAGGACGATTCGGCTCTTCTACCCACAGAAACTTCCCGGTTGCGCTCTCGGAGAGCATCGCGCGCGCCATTGCGGATCATGCTAATGAATCCAGCGGTAGGGGCGGGGGGCGGTCAGAATCCGGCGAGGAGTGAGCGGTTGCCTAGCTTTGCGCTGCGCGGATTCGCGCAGCGTGCAAGAGTCCACGGCCAAGCCGAGGCTATGTGATTGAAAGAGAACCTGAAGACGTTTGGTGAAACCGCGAAGGGGCTCGCAAAGAACCCCCTTGGGGTTATCGCCCTATTCATCGTGCTCGTGTACGGGGTGGCAGCGCTAGTAACAACGTTTGCGAGATCGATGGAGGCGGGGGAGCGTCAGCCACTCATCTGGTTCCTTGTTCTCTTCCCACCGATCGTGCTGGCGGTCTTCGCGTGGCTGGTGAGCCGGCACCCTGACAAGCTGTATGGCCCAGGGGATTTCAGAAGCGACGAAACCTACCGGAAAATCCTCCTCGGTCAGCTCGAAGCCAAGGTCACAACCACTGCTAGAAGCCTCGCAACATCACCGGAATCTGGTGCCGGCCACGAGAGGATTCACAGCGACTCCCGCCTGGCAATCGCGCAGGTCCGACTCCAAGTGGAAAGAGAGCTTTTCCTCCTCTCGCACGCGCTCAACACCAGATCCATTGAGTTCGAGGGCCACTACAGGGTTGGTCCGGAGGCTCAGGAAGAGCGCTCCATTTCTGCATCACTGGGCGCTCTTGAGAAGAAGGGAGAGATCAATTCCGATCTGGCGTCGAGTTTGCGCGAGTTTGTCCAGCTAGCGAACGCGACAGTTCACGGAGAGCGGGTTGAAGACGCTGAGGCGCAGCGATCGGTGACCGTTGGCACCGCGCTTCTAACCAGGCTTCGACATAAGCGCCTTGTTGCCGAGCTGATGCGAGACTTCGACGGGCATCTGCTTTGGCACCACCAACGGAAGATGGCCACGGATGGTGAGGCCACCGAGAAGTACGCGTTCTGGTCTGCCGTTGCCGCCTCCCTGCCTGACTTTGAGTACGACTACGAAGCCTACGCAGAGGCAGCGAACAGGCACAACGAGCTCATGGATCAGCGAGGGCACGATGATCGGAAGCTCTACGTTCTCTCGTTGCTCGAGTTCGTCTCGGTCTTGAAGTTCCGCGAGATGGAATTGGAGCGGATCTGCAAGTCTTGGGGTTCAGGTGGTTGGAAAACAGATGAGGAGATCCACTGGCAATGGCCAGATGAATGGGGGGATGTGGGTTGGAATGGCCCCATTCTTCGGGAACGTCGATACCTCAAAGGAGCGGAAGAGGACCTGATGCGTGCTCGGGTAGCGATTGCCCACTACCGAGCGGGCCTTAGCTCTTCAGAGTGAACAGTTTCCATCCAATCTGTTCACTCTGGTGCCAGGGCGGCAAAGCTATCGATTCTGTCGTGGGTCTCCACGTCCTTCCGTGCTCGGCGGCAAGCGCGCAAGCAGAGCAGGGGCGTCGAGGTGTGATGGTCAACTGTTGGTTGGTGGCTGGCTCCGGCTTTGCTGCGAGAAGTAGAAACCGACTGCTGTTCCAAGCACGCCCGTAAGCGAAGAGATTGCAGCGATCAGAACCTTGTCGGCATTTTCGTTGGGGGTGTCGTCCATCACCCAGGCCGCGATGACTGCGACTAGCGCGGCCATCAGAGCAACAAGCCCAATACTCAGGGCGTGGCGGGTCTTGTCTAGGAAGCGCGGCTTGGAAAGGGCGACGTTCCAATTGGACCTGGCAGCAACGGCAACCCCGCCAGAGGGATCCCAGGGTGTTGGGGGATCCACCGGTGCGCCACCGCCATCAGGTGGTGGATCACTAGACAGTGATATGCCCAAGTCGTCACGAAGCTCGTCGTCGGTCCAGTCGAATTCGTCCATACGTAAATCCTGAAGACGCAGGTATCCCAGGTGCGGGTCTGCGATGCAAGGAAAATATCAGAAAACCCTACGGGAGTAGGGTTACTGTATGTCTCTGGTATGGATATAGAAGGGGTCTGCTACGTGATCATCATGGTCTGAACGGTCCCGTCCGGATTTCGCAAAAGGATCTCGCCGCCCTTCTTCATGTGAGATAGGAGGATGTCTTCGATCCGAATGGCTCGACGGATCACGTCCGTCTTGCTGTAGCTTGTCTCGTTTGCGATCTTTGCGACTGTGTCAGCATCCTGCTTGGTGAGGTTGAGTGAGACCTTGACCATCTCAGCCTTTGAAGCGGAGACTTCCGTCGTGGAGGTGGCTGCTTTGGAGTCTGAAGTAGTCTTTGGAGATGCACTCATGATGTGAACACTCTACATCGTATGTAGACGTCTGTCTCAGCAGAAGTTTCCAATTAACCTCAGATTTTCTCATGAGACGCCCCTGGGAGGCGTTGTAAGTGGTGTCAGGGCATGGGTTAGAGTGGCATGGCGGAATTCACCGGAAATCCGGTTCCGAGACTCTGGGCCTATGGGAGTTGGGGGGAGGGGCACCGCTCGGAGACTGCCGCGCTTGCGTGCTTTGGCTCGCTCGAAGTGCCTCAAGAGGCACTGTCACCGTGGGTCGGACCACTTCTCAGCCTCGATCTTCTGGCGCTTCCGTGCTTCCTCTTCGGCCGCCACCACTGTCATCAGCTCTTCGAGCTTCTCGAATAGGGGCGCGGTGGTCTCTGCCGCCTTCCTCGAGCTTCTCTCCCCAGCCTTCCGCGCTGCGCCTGTGCAGGCCGGGCGATTCCCCTCCCTTGACCGGATCACTCCCTTTCTCGCCGACGGGCAAGGGTTGTTGGGGCAACTTGAATTTGGAACGGCAGGGTCGGTGATTGGCTCGCACGACCCATGTTGGGAGGGTATTCCACTACTGTTTCTTGCGAAAGTTGCTCACTGAGCTACGTTGATCAGAGATGATTGCACCCCAATCGAAGGAGCTTGACCCTGGTCAGCTGTTCCGGTCGTCCTTCACAGGTCAGGAGCATGATCTGTTCATCAGCTGCCTGAAAAAGGCGATCGAGACAGCGCGGGAAGCGCACTACCCGGAGAGTGGTGGAAACGAGACCACCTTTGGATTGGGGCTCTACCATTATGTCGTTCACGAACTTCAGATTGCGCTCCAGCGGAATCGCGACTTGAGGATCGAGGTGAAGTGGGTGAACCAAGCGTTTCGGCTGTGCGTCGGGCCTTACGACGTGGCTTGCCACAGAGTAGGGAGTTCTGCTGGTGAGAACATCTGGAGCTGCTTCCCAAACCCAGGTGCATCGCACGGGCTTGTGCTCGACAAGGGGCGGCACCAATGGTTGCCAGGGTTTGAGCCAAGCTTGGTCGACCTACGAGCGGTTGTCATTTCGTACATGTGCAACGTCGAGACTGGCCTTGAGGCGGTCTACTTGTGCATCCCGACCAAGCAGAAGGGAGCCCGTATCACCGAGTGGGGGTATGCCGAGCAGATCTGGGCGCGCGAGGATGAGTTGGCCGCGACGCCATCTGCAGAAAGACCCGTTCCGAGGATCTTGCCTGCAGAAGAGCATGTTGATGAACCCGTGGTGGCACTCAAGCCTCGGCGAGAGACAGACTCTTGAGCCAGCGAAGTTTGTTTCCGGTTGGCCCGGAGGATTGGAATCTTGCAGCGCACTTGTTCAAAGCCGATCGGCTGACTCTGGCTCGAGAGCTCCGTGGCTTGAGTAAGGTTGAACTCGCTTCGCAGATTGGCAAGACCGCGAGTGCCATCAGTCAGTTCGAATCGGAGCGGACACGGCCGGATGTGCATACGCTCGCGTCCTTGCAGTTGGCGCTGCAGGTGCCTCTGTCGTTCTTCACGGCTGTGTCGACGGCGCCGGCTCTTGGGACCGACAGCGCTTTCTTTCGAAGCTTGCGATCAACAAGTCAGAAGGACCGTCGCCGGCTCCTTGCCCGCGGATCCGTGATCAGCGCCGTGGTCCGTGAGTTGGAGAACGTCGTGGAGTTCCCCGCGGTAGACGTTCCGTTCTTGGACATTGACGTCGAGTCGCCCGACGCCCTGGAAGACGCTGCGCTAGAACTTCGGCGACAGTGGGGGATGGGGCTTGGACCGATCAACAACATCGTTCACCTTCTCGAGAGCAAGGGCATCTTGGTTGCCGAGATCCCCGACGAGTGCGCGGCCGTTGATGCTTTCTCGGTGCGGAGCACCTATCGGCCCATCATGTTCTTAGTCGGGAACCGGGCTCCAAGTCGGTGCCGCTTCGACGCGGCACACGAGCTCGCACACTTGACCATTCATGCTGACGTCGCCGCCGCGAACCCAGACATGGAACGACAAGCGCATCGGCTAGGGAGTGCCTTCATGTGCCCTAAGGAGAGCTTCCTCCATGAATGTCCAACGCACCTGAACATCGACCACTTCTACGAGCTCAAGCGTCGTTGGCGTGTGTCTGTGCAGGCCCTCGTTCGTCGTGCCTACGATCTAGGTGTCTTCAGCGAGGCGACGTACCGGCGCGCGTTTGTTCGCCTTGGTCAGCTTGGCGAGCGAAAGTCTGAGCGCCTAGAGCCGGATCTAGAGCAGCCAACGCTCCTTGGGCAAGCTATCGGTTTGTTGGCCGATCGCACTGCATTCTGTGCTCGACTCGGGCTGACGGAGTCGATGTTGGAGCAGCTTGGGCAGAGCGCGCGAGGGGTGCCTTTGGCTGAGTAAGAACTCCACGTGTCAGGCGGTCCGGTCGACCAGGTTGCGAGAATGCTCGATGTCGCGACTGGACCGTGGAGGGGTTGTAGTGAAGCACGTTCTCGCTACCATCGTGACATGGGTGAGGTCACTGCATGATGAAGAGAGTTCTAACGGTCGTTGTCGCGGCCTCGCTTTGCGTTGCCCTTGTCTTAATGCTGGGCAGTGGCGAGACGGATTCGCCTGACAATGCGGCGGTTATCGCAAGCTCAGGGCACGAGCAGCCGGAGAGTCAGCCTCACGTTGAACGGGTTGAGCTGGAGCGAACAAGGCCGGGGCACTCCCAAGGCGAGCCAATGCAAAAGCGCGCTGACAGCCAGGGAGGTGGTCTCGGCACGGAATCGAGTCCAGTCCGATCCAAGAGCCCGCCGCCCCCTATTGCAGTACCATCAGAGTTCTTTTTCAGCTCGTCGCCATGGGACCTTGATAGGATACTCGTTACCCGGTCTCTGAATCCTCGCCGGGCAGTGCTTTCGACGAAACAACGGAAGGAGCTTGAAGTACTGATTCGGACTTCGAGAGACGCCATCGGCCCCGCAATATCGAGTCTTATGCGCGATTGTGATGCCGAATTCGATGGCTATATCGCAGGTGGGACAGCGAGAGAATCCAAGCAACCAGCAGACATTAAGATCGGGGATAATGGTTCCGTCTCAATTGGGATGACCTTCGGAAATCAAGGTCCGGCGGCACCCAAGACAGTCCTTCAGAAGTTCGATGGAGGCAAGAACAAAACGTTCGTTGCAGGATGGCCTGACCTCCCAAGGACAAAGGCAAGGAGGCAAGTCGTTGCTACGGATGTCATGCTCTTGATTTCCTCATTGCTTAGCGACTTAGAGTCATACGAGCTCCTCACCTCAAGTGAGTGCGAGCAAGTCATGTCTTCCGTTGTTGAGCACTTGCGTATATTCGAATAACCCCCAACACCCTACGAGAGAAGGAGAAACGTGATGAAAGTCCTGTTGTTTGCAGCCATGTTTGGAGCCTTGTTGTTTGGTCCGTCAGAGGTGGGGTCCCAGATGACCCCGAACGTGGTGGTGATTCCTGAGCTGGAGTCAATTCGAGATGACTGCGATTTTTGCGACCCCAAAGTCGTGATCAATGTTGTCCCTGTGCCTGGGACGGGATGGGTCGCCAACCCTGCCATGATGGGAACAGGCATGCGTTGGGACCCATGGCAATCGAAGGCGGGCGAGTGCAGTGAAATATGCACGCCGATCAAGGGGTGCGCCGGCAACGGAACACCCCTTTTCGGATACATAGGGGCCGGTATTCAGGTGTGTGCTGTTCCGGTTCCGCCATTGAACTGTGTTGGCTCAGGAGTTCAATGTGTCGGCAACAGCAATCTGATATGGCTGGATGCGGAGTGCGGCAAAGTCGGAGTAGGTCCGAACAATGCGTTTGAGATATTCCAATTCGGAGTCAAAGTCGCAGATGTAACGGTGACTGGAGGGTGCTCGAATTGTGACGGAGCACCTTTCGAGTAACCCCCACGCTCGCTTGTCGCTTACAAAGGCAGATCGTGCGAAGCACTCTTCCGCGTGTCCCGCAGTAGCTTGATGTACGCCTGGGTCACTCGGATATCCCTGTGCCCCAGGAGTTCTTGGATGCGCTTAATCGGAACCCCCGCCTCGTCGAGCAACGTAGCGGTTGTCGCGCGCAGCGAGTGCGGCGAGTAGCGACAGCGCTTCTTGCTCGCGCCGTCTGCCAACTCCTCTTCAACCATCGCGCCAGGCACGCGCTCAAGGAAGCCGAGCAAAAGCCGATACATCGCTGCTTGGCTCATGGTGCGGTCACCGAGCTTGGCACTGCGTGGATTGGAGCGTGCACGAAAGAGCGGCCCCTTCGAAAGCATCGACCGCTCCAAGTAGTCGCGTAGCGCTTCTGCGCAGATGAAGTTGACGCCGATGCGGCGTTTTGATCGTGAGCGACCCTTCTCGCGGAAGCTGATGGTGGGGTCGTCTTCATCATCGTGGAAGTCAGCGACGTGCAACGCACTGACTGACCCGATGCGAGCTCCGGTGTAAAGGAACGTGGCAAGTATCGCGCGATCGCGGGCAACGAGCACGTCGAGCTGATCCTCGAGGACAGCGGCGTCGGCTCTGAACCGCTTCTGCAGCAGCGCGTCGCGCTGCAGGATGTGTTCACGAGAAGGAAACGCGAGCAGCCGCTTGGCCTTCGAGAGCGTGAGCGCCGACGTCGGCGACACCGGGTCAGGGTTCTCGCGGCCGATGAACTGAGCGTGCGCCGGGTTCGGCACCTGAATTGGCAGCTTGAGCTCGGTGACCGAGACCTCGCGCATGAACCGGTAGAACCCAGACACGGCCGAGAGCCTGGCGTTGAGCGTCGCAGGCGCCTTGCCAGCCGCGGCCATTCCGTCACGCCACGCCCGAACGTCCGTCACAGCGGCCGACAGAAGCTCGTGCGAGTTGTCCGGCCAGTCAATGCCAAGGAACTCGATGAAGTCCATGACGGCACGTCGGTAGGTCCGCTGCGTGTTCGGATTCTGACTGCGTTGGATCCACGCCTCAAGCATGTCGGCAACGGACCTGCAGAAGCCCTCGACCTTGGTTGCGACTTCCGGCGTTGCATGCCCAAGCAAGACTGCAGGCATGCCGTCGCCGGCGGCGACAAGCTCACCAGTCTTCGCGTCTGGTTCAGGTAGTCCAGGGTCGCGAGTCGAATCGACGCTCCGGTTCATGGCCGACAGTGCTCCTCAAAGGCGTTCGAAGCAGCAACTTCAGGCAGGTCCCCCACCTGAGCTACTGTATTCTACCGTGCATGATAACCCATTTTATCAGTCGCAGTAAAGAGAAATGGAGGGGGCGCCAGATCCGATTCCCCGAGATCGTAAACGCGGTTGCCACGACGCCAAGGATCCAAAGCCCGATCGTTGCGCTGTGCCTTTTGCGATCAGCTACGGTGGGGACGGCTAGGGAGATTTCTAGGTGTGAGTATCTCGGAGGGCGCTTCGCCCAACAACCGATGAACAAGCACATCACACCTCCTGTTCGTGGGCCACCACGCCACCGACCCGCCTTGCCGGCGGATCAGTGGCCGAAGCCCCTTTCTCCGTTCCTGCCTTCATGTCTGACCAATTCGAATCTCTGTTTGGCGCGGCTGGTGTTCGCTTCGCAGCCTATCTTGAGGACTGCGGCGTTGATGTCGCGACAACCGTTGATGAAGCCGTCCAGGCCCTGCGTAGTGCTGGCAGGTTCCTCGACCGCAGCCGCCTCAAGGCCTATCGACAGAAGGTCTTGTTCGGTGTCTTCCTCACCGAGTGGGTTCGCAAGAACACGAGGGTCAAGACTGTGTCGAAGGAGGACCGTTGCCTGTTCGATCTCGCCATTCTGCAGCTCGTCACCAAGAGCATGTTCAGGCGGCGCATCTCCGAGTTTGTCGCCAAGCACGTCGATACCGGCAAGATGCAGATCCGCGACGACGAGGCCTTCCTCGACCACACGCTGCAGGGGACCGAGGGGGTGATGGACGCCATGCGTCACTCCTTCAACCCGAAGCGGGACGGGGCTTCTCGTGGAGCCGTTGCCTACCTCGAGAACACCGCCATCAGCAGGTTCCTCAAGTACCGACTGAAAGCCCGCAAGACCTTCATCGACCGTGGCATCCTCAGCTACATCGAGGACCAGAGCAACAACCTCAGTGAGCGCATGCGTCTGGCCTACAAACTTGCCTACTTGCCCATGGGGCTCACCCCAGGCGAGGTTGCGGTTCTTCGCGAGAGCTACGGTTTGACGGGTTCTCTGTTGATGCCATGGCGCATCCAAGACGTGGCCGAGTTGCTCGGCTTCACCGGGGGGGCCGGTCTTTCTCGGCGTCTCTACAACGTTCGGAAGTGGGCGAAGTCCCCCATTCGTCGCAAGGCCCCATCTGGCGAGACACCGCCTCCGGCGTCAACGACGCGAAATGATACGATCGATGCGGGTGATCTCTTCGGAGGTTGAGTTAGACCGCCTGAGCGGTCGTCACCGTGACCGGCTCGCATTGTCGTCGAGAATCTGGCGTGGTTCGCTCGGAATCGTTCTTCTTCCAACGGGCTGCCTAGGCGACTCATAATGTTGTGACCTTCAGGCCGTTGCTGGAGGCGATGTCTGATGGCGCAGCCGGATGAACCTGCCAGCACTGCACAAACAATTCGAACCCCGCCGGAAGGCCTGCAGGAATAGACACTGTTGATGTCCACTCGCCAGCTGCGTTGGCGGTGAAGCCATTCGTGACTGCGCCAACTGGATCAAGAATCAGCGTGCCATCAAACAATGCGATCTGGCTCGGGAAGAAGCCCACAACGAACAGGCCGGGCAGTTGTGGAGACGCGTGCGCTAGATCATACGTTATTGTACCGCCACTCTGAGGATTGCCGCTCCCGGTCAGCAACAGCTGGCTCGTCGCCGGAATGACTCCGCCCCCAGGAATAGCGGTTCCCCCGCCCAGATTCTCGAATATCGGCGCAGGGCCGGAATAGTGGAACGTAATTCGGGCCACACCTTGGAGCGATACCGACTGGTCGATCAAGAACGGGTAAGTCCAGGAGAAAACACCGGGGTTGGCCCAAAACTCGGCGCGCGCACGAAACTCCAGTAGTGTAGGACTCTGCCAGCCGACGGAATACCCAGGCGCTACAGGGTTGGTGGTCGCAACTTGAAAGGCGCCATACCAATCAGAGTGGCTAGAGAACAGGCCGGGCTGCACGGTCAGGATGTTCCCGGTAAACCCATTGCATCTACCCCAACGTGCAGGCGGGTGACTAGGCGTTAGGGTGCCGGGGGCGAGCTGCAGCTCGCCCATGATGGATGCACCATTGGTTTCGATGTCGGGATTCTGGTATCCCCCTGTCGTCCCGGGCCCGCTCGCTATTAACGTCTGTGTGACACTCGATTGGTTGTGAACGACATACGCTGCGACGATCTGGCCGAGATCTACCTCGAAGGTAACGGCATTAAGGTTTCTCTGTCCACCTTGGGTGTCGAAGCCAGGAATCCAGAAGGCGAGGTTCCAGTCTGTCTTTGCTACCGATGGCCAAAAACCGCCTGGTTGGGTGGTGACGCTCGGAATACCTTGTGCACTAAGGTTAAACTCGTGGACCTCTACGCCCTGGGCGGTGATGCTTGTCACACTGAATGCTAGTGCTAGTCCGGCGATTCTAAGTTCCATGATGATTCCTGGCGCGGCGAAATGTGTCCTGAAGTGAGACAGCAACTTGGCCCAAGCCATTCTAGGTTCTGTGCCCATGCCTTCATAGCGGCCACTTCCGACAACGGATCTCCAGCCGTTCTTTGCGGCGCTTCTCCACCCATCGCGGCCACCGAAGGATATACGCCGCGGCGCAACCCGGTGGTGGTCTGGCAAGATTAGTCGACAGGTTCAGAGCTCACCAGGCTTTTAGTCAGATGATATGACCAACGAAAAGCCGTTCGACCCGTACCATGAGGTTCTTGAGGGCGATCGCCCCTACCCCAATCGGGGCGAGGAGGCGATCGATGTTGAGGGGTTTCTTGCCGACCGCGCGAAGTCTCTGGGCAAGACGGTCGCAGAGCTCCTCGAGGAGGATGCCGAGTTCGTCAGAGGAACGGAGTTTACGGTCGATTGCCTGGAGCCTTACGAGATTGAGTTCTACGCACACTCGGGCAAGGAGGGGTTGCACGAGGATCGAGTTGCGCATGTGGAGAAATGCTCCGCGTGCGAAATGCTGCTCACTGGCCTGAACGATGCAGAGGATCTTCGGCGAGTCAGGGACGAGATAAAGCACACGGTCATCCAGCTCGCACGTCAGTTGGAGGGAGCGGAGTTTACAGTGTACCCGGGCGACGGTCTGAAGCCGTGCCCACGGCTGGCGCCAGTCGAGTCCTCCAGGGCCGACCCCGCGCCCATCGAGCCGAACTCTTTCCCGGCGGCGCTCAACTTGGCTCGCAGTCACTACGACAAACGTCAGTTCGTCGATGCGCTGGAAGTGCTAGCGGAGGCCGGGCAGTGTGCGGTTGGTAAAGAAGAGCTGGCGTCGGCGGCAATGCTCGAGGGGGAGTGCCTGCGTGCTCTGGGCAGGATCGAGTATGCACGGCAGAGGTTCGATCAGGCAGAACAGTGGTCAGTGGCAGCGGGCAATACAGACCAGGGCACAGCAGCGCGTATGTGCCAGCTGGTTCTATCCACGCAGTACGACTCACCGCGGCTTGCTCAGGAGGGAATATTGGCGTACCTGGCCAACGACCAGATCGCGGCTTCGCAACGGCAATACGCGACCGTGCTCTCGGGAATCGCGATGTGTCGCGAAGGACGCTTCGAACCGGCGCTTGAAAAGTTTAAGGCTCTCGGATCTGTCTACTCTTCGAAAGGTGATACGGAGATGTCGAATTGGCTGCAGCGTCTGGGGTTGTGGGCCGGCCGTCACGGCTCCACACCGGATGGCTCGGCACAATATGAGTTCACCCTGGATAGCACGTTCTTCTCGGCGGGCCAGATGCGCGTTGACCTGCTGAGCGATCTCAACCTAACCCGCTCAAGGGTCAAGGAGTAGCGACTGGAGTTTTCCCCTTAAGCGCGAAATACGTAGGTATACAGCGTTTCGTGACGTCACTCCGAGTTCCTGCATAATCTGCTCCGTCGTAGCCCCGCGGAGCAGTCGCCGGAGCAGGGCGGGAACGTGCTTGATCAGGTCCAAGGACAAGATCGTGCCGAGGCTGTGCGCGATGAGGTGAGGGCGTGGGTGCGGATTCCCGACCTTCTCGAGCCACCTAGACATGACGGTCTTCCGAGCATTCGATCGCACGATCACGCAGTAGGCTGCGGAGAGTGTCAATCCAATGACCCCCGTGATCCACGCGCTTACTCCGACTGCTAGGCCGAGGCCGATAGCTGCGGGCACGCCGACGAGCCAAGGTGCGACCTTGATCGGGGCGAGGCGTCGGTATTGCGGATACCTGATGGAGACGCAATCGAAGTGTGGCTCGAGGATCTTGGCTACTTCGTCCTGCCAAGCGCCATCGGACGAGATCCCGTGAATCGTGACGACTTTCTGGGTCATGGATCGGAGCATTCCTTCGGAGGGAAACGTATCCTGCGCTTGGTGTGGACGGTAGGGGCAGTGGCCGAGGTGCTACCACGGCAATCTCCCCATCGGGCCGGTGCCACCCTCTAGAGGCGACTAGCTCATCCTGTGACTATACTTGACAATATGCGACACACATGCCATAATCCATGATAAACACGGAGGTTACCTATGGCCCGATCCATCAACCTATCTCTCACTGACGACTTGCGCGCATTTCTCGATGAGAACTCTGGCGACGGGACTCTGTTCTCAACACCAAGCGAGTTCGTGCGAGCTCTGATCCGAGAGAGGAAGGAGCGTGTTGAGGCTGCTGAGCTACGCAAGGCCGTGCTTGAGGGCTATGACGACGTCCTGCACGGCCGCACGCTGCCGCTCGAAGGCGATCTCCGATCAATGATCGCAGAGGCAAAACGACGCGACACGCAGGGTTGGGATTGATGGCCGAAGTCCATTTGACCCGTCGTGCTCTGCTGGACATCGACGCCATCCGTCAGTTCTCCGTCGAGACATTTGGTGAGCGCGTAGCCGAACAATATCTGTCAGATCTTTACGCGGGCGCAATGCGACTTGGCGAGCGCCCAGGCCTCCTGCAGGAGCACTCTGGCACATCTCTGCGGCTTCGTCTCTATCGCGTAAGGGAACACGTGCTGGTCTGTGACGTGATCGCCGAGAGCATCTTCGTCTTGGCTCTCCGCCATGGCGCTATGGACTTGCCAACCCGCATCGCCGAACTTGAGCCCCAGTTAGTTCACGAATCGGAGATCATGGCGCAGCAGATCCTGTTGCAAGATTCGCCACAGAGCGTCGAGCAAACCTCATGAGTTCGCTGCACAGCTTTGTCGAGAAGATTCGGCCACCTGACAGCGAAGGCGGTTGCTGGATATGGCAAGGCGCGGCCGGCAGCGATGGATACGGCCGTGTTCGCCGTCGTGGCACGACACACTCTGCTCATCGATTTGCATACGAGCTGTTTAAGGGGCCCATACCCGAAGGCCTCTGTGTAATGCACCGCTGTGACGTTCCGCTTTGCGTGAACCCCACCCACTTGATCCTCGGCACCAAAGCCGACAATTCGCGAGACATGCTCCGAAAGGGGCGGGATGGAAACACTGACCCGAAGCTCAGCTTCGATCAGGTGCTCGATGTCCGAAGGATGCTCGCCGCCGGCGCGACGAAAGCCGAGGTCTGCGAGAGGTTTGGCGTGTGCCGCAGCACCGTTCAGGACATCGAGACAGGCTCGACCTGGGGAGGCGATCATCCAATGCAAGGTCGGCTGTTCCCGTAGCCTGCAGTAACCGTCCGATCATTTGTCGCTGAAGGGTGCCCTCCACTCGTCGATAAACCGTTTGTATCGCCCGATTTCGTTAAGCCGCGCCTTCCGAAGAAGGCCACGCTCGGCGTCAATTGCATCATTCAGAACCTTGAGACGGGCCTGAAGATCTGCGATGTCTGCTTCAAAAGCGGCCACAGTTATCGGAGTGCGCTTGAGCGACGAAGGGTGGAACTCGGCAAACGCCTCAAGGGCGTAGTAGATTTCCGTTGAGAGCTCCTTCATCCGCTCTTGACCGATGAGACTAGACCTAATGCGCGACATGGGAACGAACCACGCTTTGGCGGGATGACTATTAATCAAGTTTTGATCTCGCTCCCCGATCCGCCTTCTAAGGGTGGGAACTAGGGATTCTAAGAGCTGTATGTCTTCCGCCAGCAATCCCGACTCCCTGGTGGTGTCAGCCAAGAATGCTTCAATTCTTGCCCGACGCTCGATCGAAAGCTGAGAGAGGACAAACTCGTTATTCGCCTGCATGTAACGGTTCTGTTCTGCGATCAGAACGTTCTGCCAGATCGCGAGTGCTTGTGGCGCCAGTGCCAAAACGACTGCGACGATGCCGACTCGTACGAAGCGCCCGAACACCGCGGCGATAAGATCGCCGATGGCTGTCGCGGGCACACGCTGACCGGCTTCTAAAGGCTCAGACACACGGCGGACTGCCAATCGCACGCTTTTCCCGAGCAGAATCTTCGAGGCTATTAATGCGCCCTTGCCGAGCACAGTCCTTCGTCGACGTGCGGCTCGCTTCGCGGAATCTAGCTTGCGTTGCAGCACCTGCAGCTTGGCCCGCAGAGTGGCTAGATCGTCTGTTTCGCAACCATCCATGCCACACATTCTGCGCAGCAACGTAGCCGGAGTGAAGTCTAGAGGCATGAGGACGCCCTACAACTCGCGGGACCTGTTCTCAAGTTCGGAACAGGCTGCGGATCCGCCCTGTCTTGGCAGGCGGCCTGGCCGGATGGGCTCGGCCTCCGGCATCACCGCTCCAGTGGACCTAAACGCTCGCGATAATGGTGCGAATCTGCTCGAGCGCTCGGCGCATGCGCTCCGTATCGCGACTACTAGCCCGGACTGCGTCAACGATGGACGACAGGGAGTCCATTGAACCTACAGAGGCCTCCTTCTTGGGGCGTCCAGGGCCCCGCTTCGTCGCTGTGCCGCTGCTCTTGCTCGAGGACTTGACGTTGTAGACCAGAGCCACGGTGCATCCGACCTTCTTCGCGATTTCGGCTGCAGACATGCCACTTTGGAGCAAGGCACGCACCTGACCAGATTTTGAGCCACTCTCGAGCGGCCGACCGCGGCTTTGAGGCGAGGTCTGGGCAACCTTTGCACCCTTCTTAGACGCTTTGCCCTGGCCACGCTTGGCGGTCTTCACCAGACCAAGGCTCGCTTTTGCACGGCCGTACATGACAGGGTAGATGGTCATACCCTTCTTCTCAGCCTTCGACTTTAGGTCGGCGTAGACCGCATTCTTGTCGGCCTTGAGGGAAGTGACCAGGAACTCATAACCAGCGTTTGTCTTCTTGGATGCCATAATGTGATCTTGGGGATTTCTAGGGGAAACATGCTAGCACTGGCCCCCGGAAAAGCACGACCCCATTTGCCCCACACAAGAAATCTAAGAGGGCACCAGGCTCACCCGGCGGCCCTACTTTGGGCTGTCATCCGCTTCTGACCTCCCACGCGAATTAAGCGGTGGGGTCCTCCTGGAAGGAGAAAAGTGCCGGGGTAAACCTCGGGAAGAAGTAGGAGAGAGAGTCAAGTTTTTACGCCCTAAGCGGACAACCCCGGCAAGAGTATCAAGCACAACCGGTGCCCCCTAACGGAGACACCGATCTCTCATGTTCCGCCTGCATGTTGGCAAGACATGCTTCGCGAGTCAATGCGCACTCAAGCTACGAACCTACGGGTCGCCAACTTCCCTCTCCGGGTAGTGGTCGCATCGCCTATCAGGCCACGGAGATGGTCGGAACGGATGGACTTGGCAAGAGTTGCCAACGTACTGCAACCGCAACGAGGGCTTGGCATGCGCAAGGGTGTTCCACCCAGTCAGTAGATCTACAGCTACTCCAACCGCAGTGGAAGCAAGCACTCCGTTTGCCCAGACGACCTGAGGCGCGGGACCAAATCCTTCGTACCCGCCGGCATGCTTCGCTTCGTCAGCAAGCTCCTGCTCCGTGAGTAACTGCATACACCGCAAGCATGGCCCCCCAGGCATCGACAGAGCCACCTGCCCACTCATGAGCTTGCCATCTTTCCCCACCGGGTTCAGACCTAGCCCAATGTCGATCAGGGGAATCAGGTATCGGCGAGCCGTAGCCTCGAGGTCGAGACGTGCACGGATACCGTCCAAGCATGCGAAGATCAGATCCACTTCCCGCAGCTCCTCGACAGCATCTTGCCAGCGTTTCTGGAACGCTCGCACCTCCGCTGCTGGCCACAGGTTCCTGATGACCCGCTCTCCGAGCTCCACCTTGGGGCGCTGCGCCTCGACGTCGGCGCGCGTGGCCCCCACATGGCGATGCAGATTGACATCTTTGATGATGTCCGGATCGAACAGCGACTGGTTTTGAAATCCTATGTGCGCGGTTTGCTGCACAACGTGTGAGCCTCCCCCGCTAACACCGACAACTGCGATTCGGGTGCGGTTCAGAACTTCCGGCAGGTCCTCACCTAGGAAGCTCTGCCGAGAATGGTAGCCATCAGACATCGTACTCCTCCATTGTGCGACTCCAGATTGGTCGCCCGACGACAACAACCCTACCTCCACCTGCAGGCCCCTGTTTCTCAGGCAGCCAGCACGCGGCCGCCATGTCGTCGTGACTGAACAACAGGGCGCCGTGCGCCTGCCTTGGTTGCACGGTTCTCAACGACGGTACCAGTTTCTCGATACAGTCGAGATCGATACCGCTGAAGTGAGGACAACCTCCGTGTTCATGTGCATGCACATGGAACATGCCAAGGTTCTCGGCGTGCGCTCGCTCCATGAGTCCCCGGTGTACCGATGCCTCGTATCGCGCCCCAACGGATGGATCGTTGATGTAGCTGTCATCTGGAACAGGCCAGTAATCGACTCCCAGCACAAGCTTCATGTTTGCACTGTGCTGGTTGCCAATCTTCGTCATGAGAAACCCGACCCGCTCGCCGGCGAACTCGTGCCGTCGCTGCAGGTCCCGGCGCATTCGCTTCACGAGTGCCTCTGTGATTCGCAGTGTCCAGCTCATCGCAGCGCCCCCATGTGAGCCGTCAGCACCTGAAGAGGGCTTACGCCTTTCGATACGTTCCACGAGAACGCGAACCACTTCCTCTGAAGGATGAACGCATTCCCGTTCCAATTCACAGGCCGAGGCCCAGCAACCTGCTGCGCTAAGAAGAGGCGGGACGCGTAGCCGTCCCCACCAGTCAGCCTCAGTAACGCGTCACACCTATTCGGTGTTGCTCCATTCCCCAGAATGAGGCCGGGCAGCTCGTAGTAAACAACCCCGGCCTCTTCGACGCGACGCACTCGTGGACAGATCGCCCGAAGCTCCAAGACGACTGGATCATCGGGCACAAGTTCGGTGGCAGTCACGCTGCCTTCCCCGTCCCACACACCACGAAGCACTCGCCTCCTTCGATCTTGACCGTGCCTGTGTCGTCGACTGGAACAATCCGCCCATCGACCAACTGTTCCAAGTTGTCAGCGTCACTTAGTCCCGCGAGCTCTTTGAGCTTCGTTACCTCGTGCTTGCCTCTTTCAATCTTTATGGTGACATCCGCCACCTTTACCTCTACCGCTCCTGCATCGTCTCTATCTACCATTGTTAGCCTCCTTGGCTATATCCGTTAACAAACGTTATCGCTGCGATATCCACCCGGATTTCCCAGCCCATTATTGCGGCATGTCCATATGCCCCAATGTTTCAGTTGAGTTGACCACGCAAGTGGCACTCCGACTCTTCGAGTTGCTTGCTCCACTCCTCGACGTCTTCACGAGTACAGAGACCGGCTCGATAAGCCTTACGTATCATTTGCACCTGTGCGGTACGCCGCTTCGCAGCTCCCTTGACACCGCCACCATGGCACCTGCGTAACTCGCGTTCATGCAGGGACAGGAATTCGTCCACGGTCAGCACCTGGAGCATGTCGACAACATCTGCCCCTTCGCCGTCGCACATGTCACCTACGTTGTGCCCCCGATCGATCACGGCGCTCCAGCGCCGGTTCCTCCGCACTTCCGTGCGCTTTAGATTATGTAGCCGTGCCCGCCATTCCTTCGTCAATTCCATCTCTGCCACCGTCCACCTGGGTTCCAAGCAAGCTGCTTTCGCAGCAACATTGGCCCCAGAAGGGGCCGCCTTAGATGGCGGCTACGGTGTGAGAATCGGCTGCTCCGTGACCGGAGTGACGGCGCCAGGCAACGATCTGCTCCCAATGCTGCAGGGCCGCTATTACCCTGGACGTATCCCATCGGGATCTCCCGACCAGGGCGACGACGACCTGCAAGAAGCTGAGCCGCAACTCGTCAGGAATGATGTTCCCGACGGTCCTAGCGACCGAACGCTTGGCTTGTTTGCAGGCGCTTAGAGCACTCCTCTTGGCAACTTCCAGTAGCGCCTCAATCAGCGACACCCAGAAGCGGATCTGCTTCATGGTGGTCGTTCTGACCCGCTTCAAGATGTGCTGGAGATGCTCCATTTGAGTTGATAGACCTGGCACATGGGTATAGGCCAGCGGCTTCTGCCCTTATGACGCAGGCCGGCTCACCATTGTTCCACGGCTTCCTCAACCCCTCTGATGTCTATGACTTATGTCGGGCGCGGATTCCTTGGATTTTTACGCGCAAGTTCGGCCAGACAGGCAATGCCGCCGACTCACAGACCCCGTGCAAGGGACACGATTTGGTCGCATCGCAGCAGCGCAGCGATTAGTGTCGCCCTTTTGGGGACATCACGAAGGAGACCGCATTGCCCACACCAACCGAGATTCTCACCGAGCTGCATGAAGCGCAGGCAGATCTGGCCAAGCGCGTTCGACTAATCGCCATCGTCGGCGGTTCCGCACTGGGCATTCTCGCCCTCCTGGTTTTCGCCTCAGGAGGCGCCCAGGCCACCACAGTCTCGCCAGAGCTGCAGGTAGCGCTCACCCTGCAGAAACAAACCCAGGATCGAGCTCAGAGTCGCATTCAGGCCCTGGAGGCATCCCTCGTGGCGCTGCAGCAGAGTTTTCAGGGGCTAAGTCAGCGCCAAGCTTCGGCGGCACCCGCCTTGACCACAGAAGCCGCCTGGAACAACCCCAGCGGGAGCTCTCCAGCGAGACGGCCAAGCGGCACTGGTCTCGGGCAGGCACCTCTGGTCCAAGCCCCCCCTCCCCCTGAGGTCTCCAACCAGTTTCGCGGGGTCAAAGCCACGGTTGTTTCCGCGACACGGCGAGGCAACAAGGTTGACGTCGTAATGACGCTGATAGCAACCAATCAGGACGTGCGCCTTCATCTGCGCAGCCCCGCCGATTGCGTCGACAATCTCGGAAACATCTACACCTCACTGGGCACGACTATCGCAAACGACGCCATAACGCTCAAGCCACGGCGAACGCTCGTCTCCGGCGTCCCAACTCGCACAACCGTTTCATTCGAAGGCATCTCCCAGGATGCGTCTTCGCTAGCTCTGCTGACGTTGTGGATGGAGTATTCCCATGGACTGAAGCTACGCAACATCCCCATCACTCAAGGGTGACACCGTGATGGAGCACGTTATGGAGGCTTGGATTGGACGCGTGCAGCCGCTCCAGGCGGTCTTCCACGCGTTTGTGAATGCTCGCAATTCTGTCGTAGAAGATCTCGGGCGCCATCCATTCTTGATAGGACTGCCAGCGGTACTTTTGGCATCGCGCAATGAGCTTCCTGGTCTCCTCGACATCCTGTTCAGGAACCAAGCCTTCCTCGATCTCTCTTGACCACTCTTCAATCCACAGATCCCACTGGGCTATGTGTTCCGCCCAAGACTGGTATGGCTTTCTCTCGTTGTCGTTGTCCATTGGTGTATTTATCATGCTCTTTCCTCGTGTGCAAGCTTGGCCGTGTAAATGCTCGGCTAGTGATGTTTCACCCCGACCCGACATCAACGCCTGAGCTTCGGCTAAGCACGCCTTACACCTTGGGCAGGCGCGCAAAGGACATCTAGGAATGACAACCGACAACGTAGACGCCTCAACACCATCGCCCGACTCCAAGAGTCAGGGGCAATCAACTACGCCATCCTGGCGTGAACGTGTTGGCAAGGCGGAGGGCACCTGGGTAGAACGCGTCGAGGGTTCTCGATCAACGGCGGACGTTGGCAGGGAACGCCGCATAGACCAGCAACAGAACCGGGAACGCACGATTCTAGAGGGCAAGAAAGAGATGATCGAAGATCAGAAAGGTCGATCTTCCCCCGAGCAATCCAACGCAAAGGTGACCGAAGCCAAACGCGCCATGGTGCAAGAACAGCAGGGCGGCAAGACCCTGGAGACGCCTACAACCCAAGAGAGACACCCGCGCCCGCGACAATAGCTCACCCCACCACTTTACAGGCGACCCCACAGCATGCGCCATCAACCATACCTCCTTCAGACGTGGTCGCCGCCCTTCTTGACACGGGTATGCTAAATGATTATAATACCGCGGGTACGGAGGATAGTTAGAGTATGTGAGAAGGGCAAGACGCAAGGGCTCGGTATGCCTGCTAGTGAACGCACTCTTGCAGGCGCACCACGAAGAGTATGGCTGTGGGGAGTGCCTTCACCAGTTCGACTTTTGCGGCACTGGGGACATTCTTATGTTCGAGTGGCTCCCGTATGGAGAGGGGACAATGGAGTGGCCCGATATGCCGAAACACGAAGCAGTGCAACAGGCTGAGAAATTCGTGGAAGAACGACTCGGGCAGACGCTAAACAAGAAAGGGAGCGAGTGGATGCTTGCCACAGAGGCCGTTCGATCCGCCGCATTTCGAATGCGGCTGATGGCCGAGATAAACGCGGCCCTAGTGCTCGAACATGACTGGATAAAGCAGATAGCAACAAAGGACCAAGAAGCAGGGCGTGATCGCTAGTCGGTTGCCGCGCTTGGGATTTCCTCTAATCCAAGGACTAGCCCTTGATCACATGGGTCGCTGGGGGTCTTAGGGGCCTCGTCCAAGACTTGCTCGCCCCAATACAATTTCTGCAGTTTAAAGCGACGACCCTCCACGCCGCGGATGACCTCAAGCTCTTTCCGCATGTCACGCTTGAGCTCCTCTGGGCACTGGGGATCCATAGATTTGAGGATCCAATTCCTGGGCAGGTCGCTTGGCGACGGTGGAATCTCGCCACCTTCCAGAAGTATGCCGAGACTCGACCGAGAGAAGTCAAGCAGTCGCCCAGTTACCGCTTGCTTGCCACCCTCATGTTCTAGCCTTACAGTTACTGAGTCCGCACGGCGCATACTCCCTGTATTGTGCCGGAGATGCTGGCGGTTACCCGGCCCACACCCCGGCAGCGCTTCCCACACCCCGCCACCGGCGCGTTCTTGGGGTTTGAGATTGCGATGGATATGGTCCAGCCAAGATCCGTGGCGCTTGACCATGTCGGATATTATGGAGTATGCGCGTGCAGCGCGGGCGCTGGATCTAAAGGAGTCGGTTGCCGAGCTCTTCCACATCATATCGAAATGATCGCGGAGAATACTGCCTGGACCATCGCGGCCTGTAACCGCAAACCGGAAGACAGGCATCTCAGGTTCACAATAGGTCGTGGGCTGGAAGAAAACGTCCCTGCCAATTATGACAAGCCAGCACATCGGGTCGGAACTGTGGTATCGAGTTCGGTCGCGCAGGATTTCGGATTGCTTGATGTAGTTATGAATATTCTGCCATGTGCCGTAAGAGGCGGTATCTACAAAGTCGCCTTCGACACTAGCGCGCGTAAGCGCCGTGAACCGCCTCCAGGCAGTGCTGCAGTTACGCGCGCTAGTGTCGAAGCCACCACCTCTGCCAGCCTCGCCATGTAGGACACATGCAAGCTATAGACAAAGAGGGCGAACCCTATGATGAACATCCAGTTAAGCGCAATAACCCCACCTGTGACAGTTGCGGCTATGGCAACGCAAGTAATGAGACCCGCGTGTTCCTGGCACTTCGCGTGGATCGTCACAACTAGGGATTCGAGGCTCGAACGCGATTCGCTGGTGATGTTTCTCATATATATCGAGGGGAGGCAACAATCGTGGGAGCAGCGGACGAAATCGCCAAACGTCTAGTGTATCGCAAACGTTAGCCGACAGGCTACCCCCCTCACTTCGGCGGCCAGTCAATCTCCTGCTCCCACGCATCGCCTTCCTTGCCTGAGCGCACCTCATTCGCGGGCTCCCCAATAGGATCATCCCACCCATCGCCCAGAGCTTGGTCCTCACGCTTCGTAGCGCCGCCTGTCACCACCTCCGGAGCTGGTGCAACAACATCATCCATCAGGCCGAGAGTGCTGGGGGCCTGACTGCGCCCCCAAACGCTGCGCCCCGACACAGCGGCACCCCGGGCCTGCACCGTTCGCCCTGAATGCACCGAGGCACCATGCTGCAGCTCTTTGCCGGCAGCACGGTATCCCTGGCTGTCATGGTGGGCATCTATGCTGCCAATGACACGATCGTATGCCATCCGGTAATCGAGGTTGTTCTTGATAGCCCACCCGATGGCACACAAGAACAGGTAGCGCCCCACGGAAGGATCGAACACACCAACGGTCATCGCCACCACAGCTGCCAACAACGGTTCCCACAGCCTTCTAATCGCTGAGTCACCGAACGAGAACGGCAGCACTCGCATGAGCGGCCCCATCCGGTAAAACACCGACAACGGTGTCCCCGGATAGTAGCTGTGTTGCTGTATCCGGCCATACCCTTTGCGAAGGGACATGACCCCCCTCACAATCACCAGCCCCATGAATGCCTCCCCAAACACCACAAACAGTGGCCCCGCCTCAAACCCAATCGTGTACTGAGGTATGACGCCGTAGTACAATACGCCAAAGCAAGCAGCCACAGGGATGATCGTCCAGATGCTGAAGTAGCGGCTTCCGAAATCTCGCCGCAGCATTAACTCCCAGGTCAACGCTAGGCTCCTGACCACCCAGTAGAGAACCGAGAACAACGCTTTGGCCTCGCCAAACGGAGATGGATTAGGAGAACCTTGCTGTTCTTGGCTACTCAAACTCATTGCTCCTGCTGGTCGAAGCTAACTCTCGCATATGGTCGCGGCCAATTGCTCCCGCTCTTAAAGATCACGGCATCCACCTGGCAGCTATTGTGCGGACCACCGCAGCGCAGCTGCGTGAACGCCTGCGGCGGAATGTCGTAGCCCATTTGCTCACTGCCTCCGGCAGACGGCCCTTTCTGCTTGTCAGCCTCCCCGACATTCCACGAGCTCCTATCGTGCAAGCTTTGGCCGATTGAGTCAGCGGCAAACGTGTTCGTCGAACGTTCGCCATTGGCGTGGAAGATCTTTGTGCTGAGATTGGTGAGCAGCGATTCCACGCTGGCCTTGGCGACATCGCCCCCACCGAGCTCGGCATGGTAGCCCGGAAGGCTCTGGGTGAGGTAGACCGTACATGCTCGCTTGCTTCTGGCGGTCGACTGGAACTTCGTGTCATTGCTGGTGACGAAGAATTGCGCCTCATCGGCCCACAAGAACACGGGGACTGGGTGCGCGGCCACATCCCGTCGTTCGACTGCCCGCTGCCAGATGTACTTGAACAGCACCTGCGAGAACTTGCCCAAGTTTGCGTACTCCTTCACGGGGAAGTCGAGCAGGATGATCTTGCCTGCCATGGACAGGTCGGGCACCAAACTCGTCTTCTGGCAAAACAATCGCTTGAAGGGGTGCCGCAAGAACGGGTTCGCCATGCCCGTGAAGGTCTGCACGACC
>Ga0316204_10002812_pt1 | contig 37622 bp, 66 predicted proteins | sample 6monrhotite_MG_2_FD_205661 | JGI IMG/M metagenome (GOLD analysis project Ga0316204, IMG submission 205661) | Microbial mat bacterial communities from mineral coupon in-situ incubated in ocean water Damariscotta River, Maine, United States -... | ecosystem: Environmental > Aquatic > Marine >... | reverse complement strand
AAATGTCCAATCGACCACGATACACGTTTGATAAATGTAACCCGGTTGTCGATTCAATTGCCGGTGAAATGGAACAAAAAGAATTTGGTATAAAAGTTTCCCCCGCTGGCGGAGAATCATCACAGGACACCGCTAAGATATTAAACGGCCTTATTCGCAATATCCAATCTATGTCAGGGGCTATCCATACGTTTAACTCAGCAGGCCGTAAAATGGTTATGGCTGGCTTTGATGCATGGAGGGTTACGCAGGAATGGGGTGATTCATTTGACCAAGATTTATACATTAGAAAGATTTCAAACGCTGTTGACCGGGTTTGGTTTGATACCGGAGCCGAATTGCAAGATATGTCCGACGCTAATCATGCCTTTGTTCTTCAAGCGCTAACAATAGATGAATATGAAAAGAAATTCCCCAAAGGTTCAAAGCAATCCGTTGGTGACTCGAAAACAGAACAAGTCTATTCATATAAGCCAAAGATAATAGTTGTTGGTGAAATTCTATACAAGAAGTCATTCAATAAAGAAATCGTATTAATGAGTAATAATAAGGTTTATGACGTTGATGATAAATATGAAAGCGTTGCCGAAGAGTTAAAAGCGGACGGTATTACCGAATCACGCAGACGCACAGTAAAATCACATAAGGTCATGAGTCGATTATTTGATGGTACGACCTTCCTAAGTGATGCTAAAGAGACAGTATTCGACTTTATACCAGTTGTTCCTGTCTATGGTAACTTTGATATTTCAGAAGATAAAGTGGTATATCGAGGTGCGATTAATAAGTTAAAAGACTCTCAACGGGTTTTAAACTACGCACAAAGTAGAGAGATTGAAGAGGGCGCACTGGCTCCGCGTGGCAAGTACTGGATGACCCGCGAACAAGCCGAGAAGGATAAGGCGAAGCTCCAGACATTAAATACAAATTCCGATCCAGTTCAAACCTATACCCATATTGACGGTGTATTACCTCCGTACTGGCAAGGCGGCGCACAAATCAACGCAGGACTTCAATTAACTTCTGCATCGATGAACCAGAACATTATGGAATCATCGGGCATATTCGCTGCTAACCAGGGGAATGCGCCTGACCAATCAGGCTATGCTATTGAGTTACAGCAGGATAAAGGCGACACCTCCACTATTAAATACTTTACGTCTAAGCAAATAGCGGTAGAACACACCGCGCGCATTATAATCAATGCTATTCCTAAGATTTACGACACTAAAAGAACGGTGCGCATCTTAGGTGAGGACGACTCAAGCAAGATGGAGACGATTAACGATCAAGTTTGGGATAACGAAACGCAAAAGAATGTATCTCTTAATGATTTAAGAAAGGGTAAATATGACGTGACTTGTGACATCGGCGAAGCCTTTAAAAACCGTCAACAAGAAACAGACCGCGCCTTTATTGCTATTTCAGCTATTGACCCGTCTATTATCGGTCAAGGTAAGGATATTTGGTTAAATAACCTATCTGCTCCAGGTATGGACTTGATGGCAGAGCGCGCGCGTAAACAGTTATTAGAAGCCGGTCAAATCCCCGACAGTCAAATGACGGATGAAGAGAAGACGCGCGCACAAGCTATCATTGACAACGCTAAGCAGAACCCACCACAGCCAACCGCAATGGATCAAGCTCTAATAGGCCAAACAGAGGCTAATACCGCTGATATTCAATCTAAGATGCAGGAAAGGGCTGATAAATCTATATTAGCCGCTGAGAAACTACGGCTTGAAGAGAACAAGCAGAATATGGCAATGCAACAGCAGATGTTCGACCAGCAAAAAGCTATTATTGAGGCTTTGAACACTCAGGCTGATACATTGAATAAACTCCGTGAAGGCATGACAACCGAGAAAGGCGCAGAGAATTACGAAGACCAGACCGAGATTATCGGAGAGACTCAGGATAGAATTGAATCCCCTGACGATGTTTCACGATGAACCAAAGCTAAGGTAGTTTATGAAGAGCACATGTAGCAAATGCGGATCGATACACGAGAGGATTTTACAGCGGTATTGCTTATCCTGCCACGCTGAATATATGAGGAGTACTAGGTTAAAACATTCTGAGCTATCTGATGAGCAGCGGAGGCGGGCAAACGCAAGAAGCTACGCAAACGTTTACAAGCAAAGGGGCAAGCTAATACAAGAAAGCTGTAAATGCGGCAATGAAAACACAGAAATGCATCATGAAGATTATAATAAGCCGTTAGAAGTAGTCTGGTTATGTCGAGACTGCCATTTGGATCATCATAATATGTACAAATACTAAATAACTGATATACTAATATACAAACTTACGTGAAGTTATCACGGCATACTTACTCGAAAGAGGCTACTACCATGACTGAACTGCTACAAACCGAAGACGACATCATTTTAGATTCTGAAAGCGAAACTGATATTGATGAAACTAAACCGGAAATCACTGAAACCAGTGAGTCGGAGTTAGCAACCGAAACTGATGACAAACAGGATAAAACAAACGATGGCGCGCAAAAGGCTATCAATAAGCAACATGCAAAGTATCGAGAAGAGGAGCGAAAGCGAATCGAAGTCGAGAAAGAAGCAAAAGAGCTTAGAGAAAAGCTAGCAGCGTTTGAGTCTGCCAAGGTGGAAACAGATATACCGCCTATTCCCGATCCTTATGATGATGATTATGAGGATAAGATAAAGGCAAGAGACGAAGCTATCACGCGCAAAGCCTCTCAGGAAGCACAAAAAAGCTTCTTAACTGAGCAGCAAAACGCACAAAAGGAGACAGCGAAAAAGACGGAACAGGAGCGCATTAATACCCTGATTAGTGGGTACGATAAACACACTGTTACGCTTGGTTTGAATCCTTCTGATGTTGCCAAAGCAGGCAATAAGGTTGTTGAGTATGGAATATCTGGTGAGGTCGCCGAGTTCATTTTAGAACAAGAGGATGGCCCTTTAATCACCACATATTTAAGTGAGAATCCTATTTTACTGGATGAATTGCGCCATATGACACCGATACAGGCTGCTTTTAAGGTGAGCTCAGATATTCGAGCTGCTGCTTCTGGATTAAAACCACAGGCATCGACCGCGCCTGACCCGGTAGAAATACTGACCGGACGCGGAGCAGGAGAAACGGAAGATCCTCTCTTGAAAGGTGCTACCTTTGAATAGTTTAGGAGTTAATCATGGCTACAAGTAGCAATAGTACAACCAGTAACATTACGCAGAAAATCGCGCGTGTTTTTACAAAGAAGTTTGAAGCATCTCGCGTTTTATCAAAAACAGTTGACACGCAATTACTAAAAGGCGAGTTCAATGCTCAGTCTGGTGACACGGTAAGTGTTAAGCGTGGACACGACTACAAGACAGACCGTACCTCAACAGGTGATATTTCAGCCGTAGATAAGTCTGACATCATCTCAGGTAAGGCAACCGGCACCGTTCAAGATTATTTCACAGTGCATATGGACTGGGATTCTCGCGCTGAAATGTTAGAGCTTGATCAACTTGAGGAAATCATAGCCCCTGCTGCTACTCGCATGGTGACTGATTTAGAGCTTGATTTAGGTTCTTACATGTACAAGAACTGTAATTTACATTATGGCGTACCAGGCACCGTCGTCGATGCATGGGGTGATGTTGCAGGCGCAGGCGCATTAATGGATTCAATGGGTATACCCAACGATAGCCAGCGCTATTATGTGATGAATCCTTTCACAACCTCTAACCTTGCTAACACTCAATCCGGCTTAAGCTCGGGCGATAACTCTCTTGTGACTACCGCTTGGCAGAATGCGCAAATCTCTAGCAAACTCGGAAACTTGATGGCAATGACTTCAAACGCATTACCCTCTTATACTTCCGGTACTTTGACTGATAGAGCTGGCACGTTATCAGGCACCCCAACAGCAACATATTTAGCCCACAAAGACACTATGATTCAGTCTTTAGCGGTAACAGGCTTTGCTCTTGGTACTGATACGATTAAAGCCGGTGAGATTATCACTGTAACAGGTCGTAACCGTATAGGTCTTTCTACTCGCTCTGCTTTCACTGATGCAACCGGCGCACAGATTCTATGGTCTGGTGTTGTTACTGCTGATGTTACGTTAGCAGGTGGAGCAGGTACTTTGTTAGTTGCTGGCGCTGGTATGTTTGAGGCTAACGGTCAATATAACACTGTTGACTCGGCCTTAACGTCTGGTGATGTTGTGACCCTTCTTGGTTCAGCTTCAACCGTTTATCAGCCTAATATGTTCTATCACAAGCAGGCGTTCGGTATTGCTGTTATCCCTCAGACTAAATTGTATTCAACAGATACAATTGCAACTACGCCTGACGGTATGCAAATCCGAATCAGTAAATACGCTGATGGTGACACAAACAAGCAGAAGATTCGTTTCGATTTAGTTGCAGCATATGCAACCTTCGATCCGTTCAAAGCTGGCCAAGGCTTTGGTGTATAGATAACTAGAGGGGTGAAAGCCCCTCTTTTCTTAAGAGGATAATGTATGCCTATTTTCATCAAAAAGAGCGGTGCTGAGATAATCATCAACGACCTCCCTGCAACATTAGAGAAAGCCAAAGAACTCGGCTGGAAACTAAAACCCGAATTTAAAGAAGAAGCTCCAAAAGAAACAAAGAAAGTAACCAAAAAAACTAAGGCGTAATCATGGAAAATGCTGGCGACATAATCAAAGATGCACTGATGGAAATTACCGTCCTTGGTGCCGAGGCCCCAGTAGAACCGTCTGACGCTCAATCATCTATTCGATACCTTAATAGAATGATGGCCGCTTTTGATGCTGATGGCATCCACTTAGGTTACACAGAAGTTTCAAACTTCGCTGACTTCATCACCGTACCCGCTGGCGCTAATGCCGGCATTGTTTCACAATTAGCCGTTATGCTTTGGGATCAATTCTCCGAAGGTCAACCCGTCCCCCCTACTTTATTGGCCCGTGCTATTTCTGGCAAAAATACCATGCGTAACTTGGTGGTTAATAGCATTGCATCATCTTTCCCATCTTCCCTGCCTATGGGTTCTGGTAATGAGTCAAATGACCGAGTAAGCCGATTTTATACCGCGGCAAAGAGTTCAATTATACAAACACAAGTTTCAAACGCTGTTAATACTGTCATTACAACTAAAGCCGCTCCTGTTAAATTATTAGGCGTTTGGATTGTCGGGACTAATAGTGATTTTACGGGTGATGCAACCGGCAAGATGACTTATACCGGCACTGATAATATTCAAGTAAGCATTGCTATGTCGTTTACTGCCGAGCCTGTATCTGGTTCTGATAAGACATTAACGTTCTATGCTGCTAAGAATGGTAAGATTATCACTAACTCAAACTCAGCCGCTATTATCACGGCTGCTAGTGCTAAGCGAGTGACGTTAATCGCCTCTATACCTATGATTACTGGTGATTATATCGAGCCTTACGCCGCGAATGAATCCGATACTATTGATGTTCTAGTTTCCGATGCATCGTTACAGGTGACGACTTGAAGACCCCTATTCCAATCGCTAACGGGTTTTATCTATCTGAATCTTTGCCGATTTCAGCACAAGAATGCACTAATTGGTATCCTAATATACTTCAATCCTTTGGCTTGTCTCAAGAAACGCTTTTAGGTACGCCCGGTATCTCTCAAGTAGTAACGACAGGTAATGTACTGGAGGCCAATCGCGGCTCCCATGTTAAAAACGGTATTCCTTATTTCGTTAATGGCTCAAGCCTGTATAGATTAGATAGAACCGTCTCGGCTTCTGGCGTTGAAACATATTCAACCGTAACGCTCGGAACTGTAATCGGGACTGGCGGTGTATCAATGGCTGATAATGGTCAGCAGCTAATGATTCTAGTACCGGGCAGCAAAGGATATATCTACAATGAAGATGCTGGCACCCCTTTTTTAGAAATAACGGACGTGGATTTTACCGCTAACGGAGTGCCTCAATATTGTGTATTTATAGACGGCTATTTTGCAGTAACAACGGATTCTAAAAAGTGGATTATCTCTGCTCTAAACGATGGTATGGCGTGGAATGCTTTGGACTTCTCCACGGCTGAATCTGACCCTGATTTAATTGTTGCGCCGGTCGTCTTTAGAAATCAGGTTTTCATCACTGGCTCTGAAACAACAGAAGCCTTCCAAAACGTACCTAATGGTGCTGGCTTTCCTTTTGTGCGCTCAAATATCTTTATGACTAAGGGCTGTTATGCTCCACTTTCTTTAATACCAGTCAATGACACCTTTATGATGATTGGAGGGGGTAGAAACGAGTCTCCTGCTGTCTGGGCTTATTCTGGCGGTAATTTTCAGAAAGTATCAACCACGCCCATTGATAATATTTTATCTAAATTAACGAATACAGAATTAACCTCTGCTTTTTCTTTATCGTATGCCGATAAGGGCGCTTATTTTGTTATTTTCACCGCTGGAGTGTACACGTTCGGATACGATACGATTTCAAAACGATGGCACCAAAGAAAATCAACCTATGAAGAGCTCCAGTCGAATTGGCGTGTTTCTTCATTAGTAACCGCTTATGGACATGTTTTAGTTGGAGATTTAATAGATGGCCGTATCGGAATACTAAGCAGTGAATATTACACAGAATACGGGGAGAACATTCAACGTATTATTTCTTCTCAGCCGTTCGCTAATCTTGGCTATTCGGTAAAAGTGCCGATGATTGAAGTCACCATTGAATCAGGCGTAGGCAATGCGGCGAAAGTAGATCCGAAAATCTCACTGGATATTTCAGACGATGGCAAAACCTTTAAATACCCAAGACTTCGCTCAATGGGTAAAGTTGGAGAATATTACCGGCGCGCTATTTGGTATAAAAACGGCCGGTTTCCACGTTTTAGAGTCATGCGGTTCACGATGTCCGAGCCGGTTAAGCCTGTAATGGTTAAATGTGAGGCCAGTTATGCCTGAAATAGTCCCAATTGATGCATATACCACAATTACTCAAGACGACTTGATGACTGATGCTTTCCAAAGATGGATGAGCCAAGTCTCCCGGTTAGATTTAATTATTGGCACCGGAAGTCCTGAAGGCGTTATTGAGGCCACAGTAGGACGGGATTACCTCGATACTACCGGCACTACGGGCGCGGTTAAGTTTGTTAAACAACTCGCAGACATTGGCGGAGACAGAAAACAAGGGTGGGTTGCGGTATGAATGAGCTATTAATAACGCAATTAAATAACATGTTATCGAATGATAATATTGACTCGATTATAGAGAATACGCTTGATTATCCCCAAGCTGCTTGCCCTGTTCGCCATATTTTCGGCGGTGGTGTTTATATACGCGAAGTCTCTATCAGTGCCGGCGTGTTTAGTATTGGTCATATCCAGACTACTAAACACATGAATCACATGATAAAAGGCCGCGTCATTATGTTAAATGAAGACGGGACGACATCAGAAGTTGTGGCACCTCAAATATTTGAAGGTAAGCCAGGACGTAAAGTCGGCTTAATTTTAGAGGATATGGTATGGCATAACATATACCCAACAAACGAGACCGATATTGAAACCCTTGAGAGTATGTTCCTTGATAAAACAGGCGTATGGGAATTAGACAATAAATGCAAAGTTGATATTGAGTACCTTATGAACCATTCAGTTAGAGATGATTTTAATACCATGCTTAGCGATTTAAACGTCACAGCAGAGACCGTCCGGCAACAGTCAGAAAACGAAATTGATTTAATCGATTTCCCTTCTGGATGCTACAAGGTAAAAGTTTCAGATTCTTACATTCAAGGAAAAGGGCTTTTCATTACTTCGCCTGTTTTGCCGGGTGAGATTATCGCCCCTGCGCGGATTGATGGGAAAAGAACACCAGCAGGGCGTTTTACGAATCACTCACCAACCCCGAATGCAAAAATGGTTTTATTAACTAATGGGGATATGGATCTAGTGGCAATACAAGATATTGACGGGTGCTATGGTGGCGACCACGGCGAGGAAGTCACAGTTGATTATAGGCAAGTTATCAAAGAGAAAGGCGGTGTAAAATGTCAGGAGTAGCAACGGCAGCGGTTGTAGTTGGTTTATATACCGCAGATGCTAATAGAACGGCAGCAACACGGGCAGCAGACGCGCAAAGAGAAGCCGCCCGGAAAAGTGCCTCGGCAATATCTGGCTCATCAGACCAAGCGATAGCAGAGCAACGCCGACAGTTTGACCAAACGCAACGACAGGCAGAGCCTTTTAGACAGGCCGGTTTAAGCGCCTTAGAACAACAGCAAGCCTTATTAGGACTATCTGGCCAAGAGGAGCAATACACCGCTTTGGATAACTTCCAAACCTCACCCGGCCAAGCTTTTTTACGTGATAGAGGCGAGCAGGCATTGCTTAGAAACTCAGCCGCAATCGGTGGGTTGGGTGGTGGTAATGTACGGTCTGAATTGCAACAACAAGGCATTGGATTTGCGCAACAAGATTTACAAAATCAACTTGCACGATTAGCAAGCATTGCAGGTCAAGGCCAAGCGATAACCGGAAACGTGGCTCAATTAGGGCAGCAATCAGCAAGTAATATCGGTAATTTACTGAACACATCAGGCCAAGCTCAATCACAAGGATTTACTCAAGCAGGGCAGGCACAAGCTTCTGGTATACTCGGGCGACAAGAGGCCACTTCTGAGGGTATAGGGCAAGCTGCACAGGCTTTCGGTTACGGCTATAGTAGGTTATAGGAGAACATCATGGCGTTAATAGATACAAGAGGCTTCAACCTTAACCCGAATATCCTCGGTAATTTTAGCCAAGGAATGAACATTGGGCAGCAAGCCACTAACATGGAAGCTCAGAAAGCGCAGGCCGAAATAGAGGCGCAGGTAAGAAATATCTTAGGCGGTGCGCGTACGCCTGAATTTCAACCTCAGACACAACAGGAGCAGCAACTCGCCGAACAGTCTCAAGGGTTGGGCAGTGCTGTTGCGCAATCAGAGCAACCTAAACCCGTAACGACTCAAGAAGAAAAAATCAGACTAGCCCAACAGATTGACCCATCTATTGCTAATAAGCAATTAAAGGAATTAGGGTTAGATGACTCAAGCAAACGCTCTGAAATGTCACGTTTTGCGGCTGAATTAGAAAGCATCCCTTTTGAAATGCGTTCAACCAAGATAAATGAGCGTGTACAGTCACTAAAAGCAGAAGGGCGCGATTCCTCACATACTGAAATGCTGCTAGATATGGATCAAAAAACACAAGATAATGCATTATTAGGTGTTCAACTGATGGATTTAACTACTAAAGAACGTTTTTCAGTTAAGGATGCGGCTGCAAAAGGCGCAGAAGCCGGAACAAGTGAAAGAGAGTTTAATAATTTAATTAAAGACTTCTCTAAAGAAGACCAAGCAAAGGCACGCAAAATTAAAGCTGGATTAAAAGGCCGGGCTACTGGCTCAGCTATCCAGACGATTAACGAAGAGGGAACGGCTGTTGAAGTCGGAGAGACCTCCGCCATTATTAAACAGCGTGAGAAATTCGGAGAAATGACCGGCGCATCAAGAGCCAAGACTATCGATAAAGGATTCGAGAAGCTTGTCAAGATTGATTTAGGTATACGAAATATTGATAAAGCTATCAAAGCCCTCGATGAAGGCGCGAGTACTGGTGTAATGCAGAGCTTCTCCCCTTCAATTAGAGCTTCATCGGTTGAGCTTGATAACATTAGAAACATACTGGCGCTTGATGTGTTAAATGCTGCGACATTCGGCGCGTTATCTGAAAACGAATTAAGACTTGTTAAAGAAACAGCCTTACCTACTAAATTGAAGCCAGCAGAGTTAAAAGTGTGGTTACAAGATAGAAAGGCCGCTGAACAAAAACTTAAGGCTTATTATCAAGAGCAGATAGATTTCCTTGACCAAGGTGGCACCGTTGCTGGCTTCTTAAGAGCGAAGAGAAAAGAACGCGGCGTAGAAAGTACAGATAACACTCAATCTATCGGACGATTTAAAGTAAGGGTTAAATAATGCCATTATATGAAATAACCGACCCAAAGACCGGGAAAGTTCTGGAGCTTGAAGGTGATTCTCCGCCTACCGAGCAGGAATTAGAGCAGATTTTCTCGGCTCAGCAATTAGATCCCGTTGACCAAGAAATAAAAGACCGCTTACAGGCTCAGCAGCCGGTTAGTCAGGCAGAACCTAGTTTGAATCAACGTATAGGTAGTGCTATTGAAAGCACCAATGTTGGTAAGGCTGCGTCTGAATTGGCCTCTGCAATCAATCGAGGCGCGGTTAATATTGTTGATTTTTTAGGGCCGGACACAATTAATTCCGGGTTAAGTTTAATCGGTAGTGAAAAGCGTGTCCCATCTTTAAAAGACAGTGAGTTTATACAAAAAGCGACTGAGGGAAACGCAATGGAGCCAGGTCTTACCCGTAGAGCAGTAAGAACGGCTGGTGAATTTGTAGCCCCTTCTGCTGGTGTTGGCTCAGTGATCCGAGGTGTAGCGCAAGCCGCGCCGAAGATTGGCGCAAGTGTCACACAAAAAATCGCTCAAACAATGGCATCAAAACCTTTAACGGACGTAACAGCAGCCGCTACCGCTGGCGCTGGCTCCGAAATTGGTGCTGACGTTGGCGAGGCTGCTGCTGGAGATAAAGGGCGCTCTATAGGCCGTTTAGTTGGTGGCTTTGGCGCTCCCATCGGCGTAGCTATGGCTAAAGAAGCCGGAAAGACATTAATAACAAAAAGTGCTAAAAAACTTTTAACCGAATCAGCCCCTACTATTGACGGACTGAAAAAAGCAGCAAGGAGTGTTTATCGTGATCTTGAAAATAGCGGTGTTAATATTAATAGTAGCAGCATTGGGAAATTGGCTGGATCGCTCTCCACACTGGCGAAACAAAAAGGATTCCACAGGAAAATCCACAAAGAAGTGGACGTAGCTTTAACCGAATTTAAACGCGCCGCGGAATCAGGATTACCATTAAAGCTTTCTGAGCTTGATGCCTTGAGACAAATAACAGCAGAGTCCGCTAAAAGCATTAAGCCAAGCGAGGCGAGGCTAGGCGGTATACTAGTTACCCGTGTCGATGACTTCCTAGATAGTATAGGTAAAAACGAATTATCTAAAACAAGCTCTGATATTGGCGCTAAATACCGTGATGCCCGTCAATTATGGCGAAGAGTTAAAAAGTCTGAGCAATTATCTGAGGTTTTTGACAAGGCTCAGCTCCAGGCGACAGGTTTTGAAAATGGGATAAGAACGCAATTCCGCTCTATCTTGAATAGTAAAAAACAGCGAAAAGGTTTTACTCCTGATGAGATAATAGCAATGCGGAAAGTTGTTGAAGGTACTTCACTACAAAATATTGCTAAAATGCTTGGTAGGTTTGGCTTTGGTGAAGGACAGGCTTCTAATATGCTAATGGGCTACGCTGGAATAGCCGGCGGTGCTGTTGTTGGTGGCCCGGTAGGCGCAGTTTTTGTTCCATCTATTGGGCAGTTATCACGCAAATTAGCGCAGAGACTTACCCGTGAAGGCGGAAAGAACGCTGACTTAATTATTAAAGCCGGTAAAAATGGCCTTGATATTGTTAAAGCATACATGAAAATAACGCCAGCAAAACAAAGATCGGCGAAAGAGTTGACGGAGTTGTTATTGCGTCCAGATATTAGTTTGGAAAGCTTAAAAATAGCTGTTAAAAACGCGCCACAACAACACAAACAAATTGTTAATGATGCCGCTTTCCTTGTGAATGCGATAAAATCTACACAAGAAAAGGAGCAATAAAAATGGCCCGCATGATCCCCGCATTTACACAGTTCTTCGATGATAATGGCGATCCATTAATCAGTGGATTCCTCCAATTCTATCAATCAGGCACCACAACTGATAAAGACACTTTTTCCGATATTAACGAAACAATCCCCAATGCCAACCCGGTTCCTTTGGATGGTGCTGGCCGGTGCCCGAATGTCTTTGGCTCGGGTGCTTATAAGATTATTTCATACGATGCTAGTATGGTTCAATACCAGTCGTTTGACCCGGTTATAAGCGATTCAGTGGGCGGCGCATTTGCTTCCTGGGATGCAGTCACTATTTATAGTGAGGGCAAGCTCGTTACTGGCTCAGACTTAAAACGATATTCATCTATTTTTAGCAGTAATCAAGGTTCTGATCCGGTAACCTCGCCAGCAGAATGGAAACCAATAACATTTATAAGCACTGGAATTGTTGATAATTCGGTTGCGGCAGCTATAACAATAGATGCGAATAGCAATATACATTTTGCGAGCACCTTGACGATTACTGCGTTAAAAGCTATGACTGCTCCGCTTTATGATAATGTAAACATTCATGTATTCGGGTATTCTGCCGAAGGTGATGGCGGCAATGGAATATTTAAATGGGATGCATCAAACTTATCAACAGAAGTAACAAGCGACACCTTAAACGGTATTTATGTTCCGCCTAACGCAGATAATACTGGCGCGAGTGGTGCATGGGTAAGAGAGCATAGCTCAATTATTAATGTTAGGTGGTTTGGTGCTACTGGTGATGGGGCTACGGATGATTCCGCAGCAATTACCGCTGCAAATACTTATGCTGCTGCGCTTACTAACGGCGGAGAGGTTCTTTTCCCATCGGGCGTGTATAAGGTTAGCGTAAATACATCAATAAGCTCTAATGTCGCTGCAAGCTTTTCGCAAGGTGCCAAGTTATCTGTAGATATTGCAAAAACATTCACAATTAACGGCCCTATTATATCTCCACTACAGCAAATATTCTCAGGAGTTGGGTCGATTAGCGTTGGCACTCAAAACGAATACATTCCTGAGTACCATGTGTCATGGTTCGGATTAAGCCCATCAAACTCAGATGCAGTTAATGATGCCGCATTAGCTACTTTGATAGCATGTATTCCTTCTGGAAATACTATTCAATGGGGGTCTGGGGTCTATCAAATATCAACTCACGCATGGCCTTATAATAAAGTTTTAACTTGGCGTGGGGTGTCCCCAATGGATACAGACACAACGCCGGGGACTGAAATATCTGGATCGGGCGCTGATGTAATATCTAATATAGAAGTCACGACCCGATATTCTGTTATTGAGAATATCAAGATTAAGGCTGCCGCTGGTAATACTGCTTTAAATTTGCAGAATCTCGGGACGATTTTATCAAATGTATTAGCTTATGGTGGAGCGTATGGCATTAAAGCGCCTAACAGTGTTGGGGTCGAATGGCATAATGTAACAGCTTATGGAACAACGGCCGGACTATATATTGTAACGAGCGGGTCAAATGTTTTTAACTTAAATACTTTAATAAATGTAGCGACTTCAAGCAGAAATGCAACGGGTACTGCTACTGTGTTAGGGGGAGCTGTAGCAGGATCTATTGTTGGCAATAATTTCATAGGGCTTGACGTTGAGACTTCAAATGTAGGGTTAAATATGAATGCTAACGCGCCCGAATTTAATACATTCCATAACTTATGGGGTGAGAATATGACGGGTGGCTCAGAGGTATTATTAAATGATAGTAATACATCTAACTCTATCTTTATTAACCCGCATTTTACTGGCGCAGGATCTATTACGTATGGAAATACAAGTAGCAAGCTGGCAGGTGGCGATATTCAAGTTGGGAGTCGATTATTTTTACCTCCCGTAACGGTAGCGACATTGCCAGCGGCAGTGGATAATGAAGGGTCTGTCGTTTATGTATCGGATGAGGCTGGCGGGTCAACATTAGCTCTTAGTAATGGTACTGACTGGCGGCGTGTCCAAGATCGAGTTATTGTAACGTAATGCAGCAGGACACGCATTATCAACTTTTTGGCTTAGATTAGCCGCTTATCAACTATATGGATTACTCTAATGGTTACAGACACAAGACGCACCGTCCCTGTATCGGACAAACCGGCTGAAATGTGGGCTAAGGTTTTAGGTTGGGCGGCCACCATTATTATTGCCCTGCTTAGTATGTTCGGAACAATGACCATTCACGAGTTAAGAAAACTCAACGATTATATGGCAAAAAACAGCGTCATCATTGAGCGCCACGATGGGAAGATAATGCGTTTAGAGATGGACATGAATGCGGTGAGAGGAGATGTAAGCACTAACACGGAGAGCATAATTATGATGAGGAAAAGAAAATGAAAACAGCGAGACCAATAGGCGGAACTAAGAAACCGGCTAAGAAACCAGAGACTAAAAAGCCGGAAAAAAAGAAACCAAAGAAGAAACCAAAGATTAAAGACCCTTATTCAAGTCCGTACAGGTACGCATGACATTCTCATTAAGCGCAAGGTCTAGACGGCGACGGGAAGGTGTTAATCCACGGCTCATTGAGATTAACGACTTAGCTTTAACACTTAGCCCGATAGACTTTGGTATTCCTAATCATGGTGGGTTACGTACATCAGAGGAGCAAAACGGACTTTTTAAAACTGGAAAATCTAAAGCTGATGGGTATGTAAAAGAGGGTTACCACCAGACAGGTGACGCATTAGACTTTTATGCCTTTGTTAACGGCCATGCCTCATGGCAAGAAGATCATTTAACTATGGTTGCCGCGGCACATTTACAAGCTGCATCTATTCTCGGTTACGGGTTAGAATGGGGTGGTTTCTGGAAAAGCAATAAACTAATAAACGGTATTCCCTACGGCTGGGATATGGCTCACATACAACTCAAGGATTAAGCAATGAAAACACTACTAACAATCTTATTTATGATGGTATCAATATCAGTATTCGCTAATGATCGTCATGATGACCACTCAACCCCAGTGGCCGGCCCCAAAGGGGACACAGGCGCACAAGGGCCAATCGGCAATACTGGCCCACAAGGGCCGCGCGGATTCGCTGGAAAAGATGCCGAATCAATCGTTAATAACTACTCAGTAACTAATAACTACCGCGATAAAGGCTTGGCTACTTCGATGGCTTTATCTGGTCAGCAATATGACTGGTCTTCTGAGGCTATGCAATGGTCAGTGTCCGGATCAAGCTTTGATAGCCGCGAAGGTGCGGCAATTGGCTTAGCTCAACGATTCGGCGCTGTATTAGTTAATGTTAATATAGCTCAAGAAGAAAACTCTAATACACCCGCTTATGTAGTTGGTGTGTCGGGTCGGTTCTAAATGGTAAGCGAGAGAAGAGAAGCAGTTAGGTATTGGGCAAACTTCATTGCTAAGAACTGGCCTTTTGTCATATCTTTTCTTTCGCTAGCAGGAATATCAATTTACAGCACTAACGATTCTATGAGTAAAGACCAAATAATTACAGATACTCAGAACCAGGTCGTTGAGGTAGCGAAGCAGTATCGACAAGAGTTTATGCCCGCTGCTGTGAGAAAGTCCAAAACAATTATAGAAAAACACTATATTAATAACTGTGACTGTAAAAAATTAATACACGAAAACAATGTTAAATATCACGGAGTAAAACCATGATTCAATTCTTACCCTTAATCGGAACCGTCCTAGAAAAGCTACTCCCTGACCCACAAGCACAAGCCGCAGCAAAGCTTAAACTTATTGAATTAGAGCAAGCTGGCGACCTTAAAGAACTGGACGCAGCCGTACAACGTGATTTAGCTCAAATTGCTTTAAACACCAAAGAAGCCGAAAGCCCTTCATTATTTAAATCAGGCTGGCGACCAAGCGTAGGCTGGATATGCGTAGCAGGTCTTGCTTACTCGACCATTGTTTACCCATTACTTACATGGATGGCAGTCGTCTACAATATTACCCCGCCCCCAAACTTAAGCGTAGAAGTCTTAATGCCAATCCTGTTAGGTATGCTTGGCTTAGGTGGTATGCGCTCATTCGAGAAGTTCAAAGGCATTACTAAATAAATTCTACTTATAACCCCCATAAAAACATTCTATCATTATCTACTTTCATTAACGCAAGTCCTCGCCTATTGTTTATTCAAACAAACAAAGGGGAAATAAAATGAATAAAATAGTAGAAATAATGGATTCAGCGATAGAGCGCCTTAATAAAGTGCGCGAGAAGCTGCATAACCACGAAGTTAATTTAATGGCTATTAATATAATTATTGATAACGCTGATAGCCAGAACCCTATTTTCGTTGAGATTGAGAACGACCAAGGTGAAAGTATAAATATTGGTGAAGAGCTAGAGACTCAGGAAGGATTAAGGAAAATACGGATAACTACAGGCGATATAATTACTAATTCTAAGATTTAACCCTGCAAGGGGGATTTATGGAAAACTACAAAACACCATATCAACGCATGAAACGCCGACAGCTCAAAGAACGTCTATTAGATATTGTTAATATAGTCGCAATGGCCGCTGTTATTGTAACCATGTTCTATTTCTCGCTTCCTGCTAAGGGGGAATGATGAACCACGCACACTCACTAGGACTACTCCTAATCCTCATATCATCAGCACTGGCTATTACGGTTTACATGGCCTTATATGACTGGTTAGCGTTATGAAGGATATAAGGACTATTCACTACGAGCTACAGGCCGCACAGGGGCTTTCTTATCCAAAGGCTATAAAGCTATGGCTGAGGCATCCGGAAGGGCTGAGAGTACGGTTGAGGGGTGGATATGCCCCTCTCGTAGCTGTCCTGACACGGTTTTGGAGTTATTAAACCTTAAGCTACTAAAATAAAGCCGCAGCTAGGCTTGTTAGTATTATGTATTGTATTAGTATCATTTATTAAGCTCCGCATATTCTTGCTCGGTGTAATATGTCGCTTTAAAAATATCAAGCTTGCATGGATACTTTTCGCCCTTAATACCTGTAATAATAAAATCACCTTCCGCCACATGATAAGAACCTTCAAGGGTATCTATTGCGAATCCTGTTGGAGAATCTGAATCCTTGTAAACGCCTAAAGGCCAACCGTCTAACGTATTTTCAAAAAACTGCATTGCTTCAATTGCCACTGGTTTTTTTATATATTTACTCATCACTCACCTCTATTAGTCATCATAAGTCTTGCATGGATTTGGATTTGTATCGAATCTCACAGCCTTGATTGTTTTTTTGTTTAAAATAATAGCCTTCATTATTCTATGCCGCCCGTCCATTACCTCTCCATCTTCATCAAGGATAATAGGATATTTTAAGTCTACATTGTTCACGGATTTAATGTGACCCACTAGATCTCTTAAAGTTAAATTATTGTATTTGTAATAAATATTTAGATGTTCTAAAGGGATATTCATTACCGGCAAGTTTTTAGATAATTCAAACAGCCGCGAAACAGACCATTCATGATTTCCAAGTCGAGCCATCTGCTTATCCGGTGAACAGAAAGAGCTTATTTTCATCCCTTGCCTACCTTATATCCAAGCCAGAAAAACAAACAGGCAACGACAAGAATAGAGGCCAATCCGACTAAAATCTTAATTAATATTAAGTCGCTCATAATACCACCGGAAAAAAGCCACAACCCGATAGAAGTAAACAGGTTGTTATTGTTAATAGTTTATTCATTTCTTCACCTCATACAAATAAGACCATCTAACCTCTGTTAGTCCTGCCTTGTTGCCTTCTAATGCCTGACAGACATAAAAATTATCATCCATGCGGATAAACTCACGCTCATGATAACAGGACGTATTCTCAACGTTATAGACTAGTATTGTGTCGCCTTGTTTCATGTTAAAAATTCTCCTTGAAAAACGTATCTACACACTTATGAAACTTATCTATATCAAAGCTACCCGCTTCACCATCAATATTGCCTATCCATAATCGTGATTCAGTGTTGATAATTTGATAGTCTTTGACTGTTACACCTTTGGGTTCCTGTTCAATGTGCTTGATTAGTTTATTAATACACATAATAAAATCATAAGCCGAACTAACTGTATTTGATACCGTGAAGTTATCCATTAACGCGAGAGCCTTATCCATTTGGCCTTCTTCCATTAGAGTATGCGCCATTAAAATAATACTATTTGTTTCATCGTTAAAATCTGTCAGCTCTTTAGCTTCTTCTATTAAATCACTCATGGCCGGCCTCTTTAACTAATCTATCAACATGGTCGAAAGCTTCTGGAACAGCACTGAAATTCTGATACATAAAATCAATAGCCTGTTTCAATTTCTCATTAGCCTCGGTTAAGGTAGTAACTTGTTGTTGTAGTGCTTCATATTCTTGCTCAACAACCATTATCATATCTTTAATGCCCCGCGTATTTAAACCGTTCGCATATAAAATCGATATAGCTCTGTAAAAATTATCACTCACAACTCACCTCCATTATTCTCAAACTGCAATTCAGTACAGCTTCCATTGGGGTTTTGCCGTGCTCAACGACATTTAATTTAGTATCAAAACTGTGCGCTCTCCATCCGTCATGGTGAGCCATTACGTTGATTCTAAAATGCTCCATAAGCTCAACCATTTGAGTAGGGCTTTCAAAATCAATAGGTATATTGACATACCCAAGCTCTTTAGCTAGTGCTAGTAGGTTATTCATTATTATTCCCAGCCATTGCCATAATCAGTAACAACCTTTTTGCAGCAGCAGCAAGTTGCACGAGGATGCTCATAAAACCAAGGGTCACGAGGAAAATGGCCAATCACTTTACAAACTAAATTTAATATTTTTTGTTTAAAGCTGTATTCCATATCACTTACTCCTTCCAATTTAATTATCTACTATTCGACGTTGTTCGGTAATCGCATCTTTCCCAGCAATTCGCCTACCATCCCAATACTGCACGTAAGCCTGACTATCATTTCCGTGACCACAACACGCGTTCATTACATTCGGCAAAGTCCCTAAACAACCGTCATAGCCTTCTTTTGTTGGGGCTTTTTTGCATTTAACACAAATCCCATATTGGCCGCTACCCGCATTTTCTGGTTTGTAATATTTCATCATTCTCCTTACTGTATCTATTTAGTTGTTAAGCTTTTATTCTCATACCCATAATAATCACTACGCTTTAAACACAGATAACCTTGGCTGTATATCTGCACAAATCCATCCTCGCAGCTATCCTCGATAACCTCTAAGGTTACTAGCACCCCAAAAGCAAAGAATGACGTACATATCACAATAGGACACGCCAATGACTTAATCCAATCCCTTACTCTTATGAATCGTGGTTTAAACTTCATCAGCCACCATTTAGCATTAATTAGCCATATTTTCACCATTGCGGGTTCCTCTTGGCGCGTTCGCCTATCTCATCAATACGGTTTCGCGGTGCTGAGAAGTGAACCTTTGCTGATTTCTCAAGTCTGGAACGAAGTGTTCCAGGTGAAACCTTTCCCCACCTTCTCGCTTTATCCAGATTCCGGCATTTCTTACATACATTCTCTCGCCCGTCTGGATTGGTTAAATGTTTAGCAAAGGCATCTAGCCGTAAAAGAGTACCTTTAGTCTCACATGTTGGATTCTTGCACTGTTTCATAAAACCCCCTATCTAGTCTTGGTTTAGGCCAATACGCTGCTAAAAGCTTATTACCCCCTTTTATATTGCTTAGTTCCGATTTCTGCCCTTTTCTCCATTCTTTCAGGTAGTCAGCCCTGCATTTTCTACACTCACCACGATGGCCGTCCTTAGCGGTAGTGCATAGCCCAAATGCATCAATATCTTTCGAGTCCTCGCATGTGATGCAGATTTTAGGCATCTTCCGGTAAATCCGGTAAATCTGGATAATGCGCCACTCTAAAAGCGCGTGATTTAATCATATCCTTCTCTGTCTTGGTAAAGCATGAGCCTTTTGTGACCGCTACCCATAAATCCTTTTTAGTCTCGTCATCCAATTCAAACCAAGCCTCTGCTGCTGCTTCAAGGTCATCAATCTTAATCCCTTCCTTAATGGCTATGATTGAATCAATATTATCCATCGTGGCCAGCATGTGCGCTGTGAACCGTTGGTATAAAACAGTCGGGGATTCAAACTCGCTCACTGATTGCGCGTCATCATCTTGGTCTCCTGTTAAGATTCCGAGAGCGTTGCAAAATGCATATCTTTTAGCAAATGTTGAGGCTGAGCCACCCTTTTGAGCGTCACCCATAAAAGCATCTTTATCAATAACAGTACTGAATGAGCTTGTTTCAGTGTGGCCGCTAATATGATGCACCTCACAATGCTGTATAATGCCGCCCTCTGTTGTTTCAGCTTTAAAGATATAACTTAACCCGTTATCTTTTAAAATCCCTGATACCTGCTGCACAATAGAATCAAGCGGGGCGAATTTATAGCGAACCGTCCGACCGTCTTTATTCTTAACTTCTTTTGTCTTTTTGATAATCGGGCATTCAGACTGAAACTTAGCCAGAGCATTAAAAAACAGTTCCCTTGCTTGCTCGGCTTTCATATCTTTAGCTAAAGCGAATAGTCGCTCCATTGTCCCTACATCTGCATTGCTTGTCATACCCTGCATCAATAAGGCTTGTGTGTCTATTACTTGTAATTCTTGTGACATTTTATTACCCCTTAAATTAATTCTTTGTTTTTTGCTTGCTCGAATCTCGCAGCCCGTAATACCAGCTTAACCGAATGAAGGAGTCCTTCGGTGTTATTGGCATCAGCAAAGTGGACTATATCGTCTGTATTAGCTTGTAAGGCTGTTTCTAGGTGGTCATCGTCAAACTCTTGGCTTTCCTCAAGACGGTCTAATTCAGCTTGTACGGCCTTCACAGCGTTACAATCATAGTTATCTGTAACCATGCACTCGGGGTGCGCTTCTTCGTCGTCATGCTCAGGGAAGACCTTTCGGTGCCCGCAATCCGCGCAATGCTTAGACATGCCGCTCCATGCCTCGTCCTTTAAAGTATCTGCTTGTTGTATATTCACTTTGTTTCCCCTGTATTTAATTCGTATTAAAGATTGTAGTATAAATAATACTAGTTTGCAAGTAATGAATTAAATATTTATTTAATAATTTCTGCCTGTGGATAACTCTGTTAATAAGTGGCAATATCTTAATATTATGATATGCTTACGTATAACTTACTTATCCCCTTACGGGGTGACTTATGGAAATGGAACTACTTATTAAACTAGCTTCACAAGGCAATGCAGCCGCGATTCAAATCCTTATCGAGAAGGGAGTTCTTCACACGTCTGTACGAAAGGCTGCGTAGATTCAACTTCCATTATTGCTCTACCTATTAATTCAGGGATTTGGGGAACCACTGCATTTCCTAATCCTTTAATTCTGTCCACCCGGTAGGAAAGCCCATCAGAGTCTCTACGAATTGTGGGTTTAATAGAATCGAGTAATCCAAAGGGGGTAAACCTTGTTTTATCAGTTTTTGATTCTCTAAGTAACTCGCGCAGTCTCCGAGTGAGTTTGTCATCGGGTTTCTGTTCGTTAATTCCATTGTCGTGTGTTTTCTCGGCCTGTTCTTGTCGCTGACTGTTGGCGTGGGCCATATTTTCTGCGTTACTTGGTCTCGAAGATTCGCCGGCTGACTTCTCCCCTTCCGTGTCACTTCCATCTCCCGCTTGATTGCCTTCTCTGATTTCGGCGGCATTCCATCCAATGTGTTTGGGGTAGCAAATAACCCAGACCCTATCTCTATGATGGTGCGCGTCAAGTTCGGAAGCCGATATGCAGTGCCATTCGCAGTCATACCCGATCTCGGCCAAGTCTCCAAGAACTCTGCCAAACCACCGGCCTGAGTCTCCACTAATGAGTGCTGTGACGTTCTCCACGATTGCGTATTTAGGTCGTACCTCGCTAATAATTCGGCAGAGTTCACCCCATAATCCACTTCTTTCGCCTGTGATGCCTTTTTGATTCCCTGCAACCGAGATGTCTTGACAGGGGAAACCTCCGCAAACAACGTCTGGTCGAATCCCATCTGCATCAAGTCTTCGTTTTGTGACATTTCTAACATCCTCATAAATCGGCACACCTGGCCAATGTTTAGCTAAAACCTTTCGCGGGAAATCTTCAATCTCACAAAAAGCAACTGTTTTCATTCCAGCGCGCTCTAACCCTAAAGAGAAACCGCCTATCCCGCTAAATAGGTCTAACACATTCCCTTTAAACTCACGCATAAAACACCACACCCCCTATCCAAGCAACCGCAATAAAAATAAGGGCTAAACATATCCCGTCGAGTATGGGAGTAGGCTTTGGGTCTGGTTTGTTGAAATCAATCATTTAACTATCCTTTTGGTTGTTTAGGGCTTGCTTCAGGTCGCGTAATTCGATGCGCAGCGTTGCTTCTGGACAAGTTGATTCCATTACATTGTCAATAGCTCTTGTTTGATCGCACAAATTAAACGCGGCGTACTCTAGCCCTGATATGCTTAAAGTTATTGCTCGTTGCAACCTCTCCACCTCAACCGTTAAAGCGGTGTTTTGGGCTTGGAGGTCTTCTGTTTCATTTTTAATCATCATTGATAAGTCTTGCAGCTCAATTTCTAACGCGGAACCACAATAATTATCTAGCTGTAAACTTAAATCCCATGCTTTTTGCTTTGCTTCACTCATAATCTTTAACCCCTAGTTGTTTAAAACTCTATCTTCAATAGCTTTCCATGTAGGCACATATTCAGGCCAGTCACTCTCAACAACTACACACTGAAAAGGCTTCTTCTCATCGTTGACGCGGCCTCTATCTATTTTTGCCGCGTAACCCTCTAGTCCAATTCGATCTAGTTCATTTAGATATCTTTCGGCATCAGATAACTTAATAACTAAATATCTATTTTCTCGTTTAAACTCACTCATCTTCTCTCTCCTGTAGGGCTATCCCCTTAGCTATCTGTTATTTATTAATATATTCATTTGCTACGTTCGCCCATATAACGGCTGCATTTTTTTCATTATCAACTTTTAGGGCTTGGATTCCCTTTGGCTCGAAACTAAACCCATCACCAATACCAAGAACCCATATGTGTTTTCCTTTCATTTCAGAGAAATCGTTAACATCTAAAGCGATTAATACTCTCCTGATCATTTCACACCCGTAAGCAGTACCAACCCTTTCTTTTTTTTCTGTATTGTATTCATCTAACGCGATACCTCCTAAGCCTTGGGATAGTCCATCTTCGTAGTCAACCTGTATCCAAAAACTAAGGATGCCTCTCTCCTTGATATCTAATGCCGCGCTTGTTATTTTTGCTAATTTCTTATCCATTGTATTTCCCCTAGTTACTATTACTTATCTGTTAATCGAAACCAGCCCTTCATCTTTTGCTCTTTGGAGTGCTTTATCAAAATCAGGTAACTTAGCCTCATTATTCAATTCACTCCACTCACTGTAAAATTCTTCGACGCTATCTATAAACTTCTGTGCAAACTCATCTTTCGGCATAAAATCTATGTTCATATTAACTATTCCTTTATCTGTAATGGTGTTCATTTAATTATCCTCTGTATCATTCAGGTAGAAATCGTCATCCCCTTGTTTAGGTATTGTTGCGACTAAAGCGCGAACCGCATCAACGATGTCATCAACTTCAAATTCACGTCTGTTATCACCTAATGAGCACCTAATACGATGTACGGCTGTTTTCCATCTATCCTTACGAACAACTAACCCATCGTCACGAAATTCATACTCGCTTGGATCTTTACCTTGAAATTCTGGCTTTCTGAAATCATTTTCTGTAACTTCTCGCTTCATAAATCCTCACTTATAAGTATATAGTTCACCTCTAAAGTCTTTAGGGGTTATCTCTTCTGTTATGGTGTTATTTAAAATACCGCTTTACAGCTAGATATAGCTTCATGTGCCAAGGTTTTTCAAGGTATTTAATGTGGCCTGCTAGCTTTACATTTCTATCTTTTAGGGTGACTACTTCTCGTCTTACATGTTTTAGATGAGACTCAAAATACTTAATTTGTTTATCGCGTACGAACGGCATATAAATAACCGATTCAACGTAACCCCTATCTTCATAGGTCGTTGTTTTTATAAGGCCTTCTACGCTATCCAAGAGCTGCCGTTTAGTTCTCATTTCAGCCATTTCAGCCATATCCACAGAACAGTTCGGATATTCTCTCTCAATATTGTATCGAGCGTGTAAATCCATTAACCCGATAACGACTTGTCTAATTTCTTCGGTTTCATTAATTATATATTCTGTATTCATATTACCCTCTAACCTTAAGCTGACTGAAAAACTCATTCGCTAACTTTTTACGTCTGTCCTTTACATCATCAGACTCTAATAATCTATTTGGTGCGAATTCACGGTGATAAGGTGGTGTATAATCCAATCCTAAGTCGTTTGCAACGGTTCCTAAGCAAGCCTTTCTAAATTCAGGTGCGCTAGGCGGCCAATCACCTTTCCAAGCCTCTAAGCCTGTCTTAACTTGCTCACCGGTCAATCCATCAAGTTCATTAGACCATTCTGTAATTGCTGTGTTTTCTATACCTTCGATACCACTTGTCCATTTGTGAGAGTATCTAGCTTGGAATTTCTCGAATATCGCTGCTACCCACATTTTCGGCATACCCGTTCTGCTCGAAGTCTTCTCTTGCGATTTCTCTAACCCTATCGCTAACTTTTTGTGCTCTTGATCTAAAGTTATCTTTATTTTGTCCATTACTATTTTCCTCTTTTAAATCGAATACGCCCTTCCATCCGTTTTCTATGGATTGACTGAGTACCGCATTTGCTTGATGTGATTGTTTTTCAAGTTTGCCAATAATTAACGCTTTTGCTCTATCAGTCATTGGGGCTTTTAGTTTCTGCCTGTGTTCAACAAACGTTGCCCATATTTCAGAATCAATCCATTCAGGAAGAACAAATGTTTTCTTCTTTGGTCTTGTGTCTTGTGTCTTGTGTCTTGTGTCTTGTGTAGCATTGCCTTCGCATTCCGTTTGCAATGCGTTCGCATCACTAGAAGCCTTTGCCCATCTAGCTTTTGCCGATTCTCTTGCTTTTGATGATTTTTCGTTTACTTTACTTATTTCCATAAAAACGCGTTTGTTAATGTAATTACCGTCTTTATCGGTAGTGAAAAATTCACGCAATACGGATGCAATGCAGTCGCTATGCGTTCGCATACGAATCAATCTAGCTATATCTTTTTTGTCTTTTGGTAATGGTGACTCGTGGAGATAGCACCAATCAAGCATTCGCCTATAAGCCAAATCTTCAAGTGGCTCTAGGTGTTCAGTGTGGCTTTTATAGTCACTAATATTGAATTGGTAATAATGCACGTCTACGCCTTGGTGCTAATTACTTGAGTTACCGCCAATCTAGTAAGCTCACCTATAGAAATACCCTTTTTATCTGCAAAGCTTTTAGCTTTCTTATGTAAATTCTCATCCCACATAACCAGAACACGTCTAGTTTTTAACTCTTCTTTTGGTTTAATGTCTATCATTTCTAATTACCTATAATTATATGTGTATGTATAGTAGCACAAGAAAATTAGAATGCAACTACTATCTGTTATTCTATTTCACACACGTATTATCGCAACCGTCAGCTATTCGTAGCGGTCGGGTTTATAAGGAGGTTGTTGACAAAAGGAAGGAATTGATTGATACTTTCTTCTGTCAGCGGCCACGAACCCGACAATTTAAAGATACCCTTGTTTCAGAGATGACTCAAGGGTTTTCTTTTTTTATAGTAATATTTATTTCATAGTTACATTTCGGTTGTTCAAGGTTTCAGAATAATCTCCACCAAACTCCCTTTTATAACGCTCTATTATGTTCTCAGTGCAGGTAACAATTTCCACGTTATTTATTGAATAAGCGCCCTTATCACCATACCTGGACATCACAAATTGACCCTTATTCCGGCCTCTTTTATGGAACTTACCCTCCCAAACAGCCCACCATTCAGTGAGCGTTAAATCCCATTTTATATTTCTTTTTCTTGCGTTTTTTCTTTGCTGTATAAATTTCCATAAGGGGGAGCGCCTATAATTATCTCCTTTTAGCTCTAAATACAAAGCTACAGAGCATCCAAACTGTGCATATGTTCTTTTTTCCTTGGCCTTTATTTCACGATGTTTATTCTTAATTTTCATAAGAGGTCTGCCGCCATCGAGCCTAGATATTCCATTCTCTTTTACAACCTGCCTAACTCTCTCGCGGTTTAGCGAATAAAAAGCGCCTATTTCTGTCAAGCAAAAGCCATATAGAAATAAATCTATCATTTCTAAATCTCTAGTTTGGCGCGCTAATTCTTTAATTGAAGCCATAGTAAACCCTCTCTTTTAAATGAAAGGCTTTTAGCGAATTGATTATTTACAGATAGGTGGTGTATAATTTCCCTATCAGGTGCTCGCTAAAGTTGCCTGATAAACCACATACTAACACCCCATCGCAATTCATTGCAACTAGTATGTAAAGCCTCTTGATTAAACCCTTGAGGCTTTTTTAATGCTATAATAAAATTGAATCATAACCATTAATCTAAATAAATAATTGGAGAATACAAATGCAAGACTATGAAACAGAAATCAAAGAAAAGGGGCTAACTGCTGCCAGAGTAACCCCAGAGCGGTTAGAAGAAGTTATCAGTTCTGAGCAGTATCATTTATTTGATGGTAGTCAGTTAACTGTCTGCGTGCTTACCCTTCAAAACGGCTTTACCGTTGTCGGTGAAAGTGCTTGCGCTAGCCCTGAGAACTTCAATAAAGAACTAGGCCGTAAAATAGCAAGAGACCATGCTAAAAACAAAATATGGGCTTTAGAAGGCTATTTGTTAAAGCAAAAGTTATCTGAGCAATAAGATGATAAGCCCCGTTCAATTCGTTGTTCGGGATTTTTTAATTGTGTTATAATTACACCGCAATCATACATAGCTCTACTGAAAAGTAGTGATTGTGCCGCCCGATGGGTTCCAGGCGACCTGGCATAACCAAGAGCAGAGCATTTTATTTAGTTATCACTGCTATAGGGGTTTATCCCTCAGCCTCGTTAATTAATCGGCTTATCAGCGTCTCATCTTCATCCGAGACATTCATAGGCCAATCACTATAGGCACGAGATAGAGCTAGTAACGCCTTGTTTAAATCTCTTATTCGTTTGCTTGCTTGCACATATCGAGAATAACGCTGCTGCTCATCAATAAACCCATTATCCCATAATTCCGGTGGCAGATTTAAAACGCCATGTAATATAAAATCACTCACACCCCACCCCCTACACTCTCAGCTTGTTTAATGGCTCTTTCAAGATTATCGTACACACTAAATCCTTCTTTGTAGTGCGGCAAATATAGCTTCATGTGTTCATGCGCTAACCATAAAGAGCCCTTCATTAAATCATGGTCATCCCCTATTGTAATGCTAGGGGTTACATCTATTGTCGTTAGGCTTGGTCTAATAACCCATCTGTCGGATATATCTCCGTCTATAAAATGATCTCTATAACCTTTGCAACCACCAATTCTGCACGAACTGCAATAACGGTACACTCTATTATCAAACAAGCATGTATCGCAATTTATTATTACTTTATCCATCCTAACCCCCTACACTTAAATAATTAACAATCTCTACAATCCAGTTAAATATCGACAAGCTAACCACAGCCGATACCAGTAATATTAATACCAGTAAACATGAATCTTTAGGTTTTATTTGCTGCATTTTAATCCCCCTCATGAAAGAACAAGTCTATTTTATGCTCTTTCTCCATGTGAAGTAATAGCATTACCAAGCCATAGACCGCACAGCAAGATGCTAGCATTACCAATCCGTATATTAATTCCCATGTCATAAATTACCCCTTTATTTAATTAGTCCACAATGGCCGCCATTTGGATAAGCTCCCATTTCCTTAGTTTCTGGGTCTTGTCGTATCTCGTGGGTCTCTTTCCACATCATACAATCAGAGGCTATGCAATTGCTCGCTGGCGGAATCCCTCCATCTATATATTTATTGATTGATACAGTGTTTTTATGCGAGTCTGACGTAAATCTTACTTGTGGACACCATTTAGTTTTTGCTTCATCTTCTGTCATAAATTACCCCTTATTGATTAACTTCAAAGTAACTATAGTACAAAAAATACTATAAAGCAAAGTATTAAATGTAAATAATTCAAATAAATAATTTGACACTTGATAGAATGTAGACTAGTATTGGTTTTACTACCACGAGGAAATAATATGACACATAAACAAAGATTAAAGGCAGCTCTATGCGCTTGGAGAGACGAGCAAGTACGGCTAGGCATCTACAAGAATAAAATGACCTTATACAGTAAAGTACAAAAGCAACTATTTGGGTCGAACTCAGACGAGATAATGAAACGCTACATGTACGGCACTAGCTATCCGATATTAGAAAAGCATGTTATGCCGCTTCATAGATTATCAGGAATACCCAAGCATATTCTTAACCCGCAAGCGTTTAAGAAGGGGGAGTAAAGAAATGAGTGATAAATTACACGCAATTAAAATTAATTTTCCTTGTCTTGTGAATTTACCAGAAGGATTTGAGCAAGTGCTAGACTCTTTGCTTGGAATGGTTTGCCAGCAATATGAAAAAGAAAACCCAGAGCAAGTATGTGGGTATCTGGCTGCGGTGGCGAGCCACAAGGAAATGTCTTTATAAGTGATGATGTTGATTATGATATGGATGTGCTTTGTATTGACATATCCGAGCGCGAAGACACTAATGGTAGAAATAAGCACAACCCTAACGGCGAATGGCTAAGAACAAAATACAGAGAAGAAAAGAAGGCACGAAAGCAACGCCGTAAGTGATGACAATAATAATCACTTAACGATTTATGGGCTTGCTGGAGCTATGGAGCATGGGTTAGAAATAGGTAGATTAGCGTTTACTGAAATATAACAGCTATCGGGTCGCTACCGTGATGCAAAATCTTGTTTCTTAGTGGGTTCGATTCCCATGAAGTCCACCAAATTCGCTAAGCCTACGAGCGAATAATTAACAAAGTAGGCAATAATAAGGGGAATAACATGTCACAGAAAACAGAGATATTAAAAGCATTAAAGAAGGGTAGAAAATTAACCTCACTTGATGCCTTAGCTGATTTTGGTTGTTTCCGTTTGGGAGCGCGTATATTAGAAATACATTATATGGGCTATAACATTCTAAAGAGAACAGTCCGCTCAAGTAACGGCAAGAACTTCACGCAATACAGACTGGAGGTGAAGAAGTGAGTAATTCAAGCCCTAATGTTTTTGATAGAAAGTTAAGAAATGATGCTTTATTGAGAATGGCCTACGATCAAGGTGAGCGACAAGGATTAACAGAATTGCAAATGCTTAAAGTTTTTGTTGTTGGTCTTCTGGACTTGAAAGATGAGACTTTTCAGGAAAAGGTGGATGAGTTAATGCGCTCTACAAAACCAATTATAGGCACGTACCATGACTAACTACGAAAAACTAAAGCAACTCTGCAAAGACCAAGACAGAGGCGTATACACCAGTTACTTTAATCATCGAACAAGTGTCACTGTAACAGAGCCAAACGATGCAGGAGCAGCCTGGGATTCTATAGGCGGAACTGATTCAGTCGAAGAATACGCCAGACTTATGATATGCGTTATGAGTCCAATGAAGGTGGTTAAATAATGATAATAAAAAAATGGCTTAAGGAAAGAATGAAAGTCCTTCATCTAGCGTGGTATTTAGAGGAGCGGGCGGCGGCTAGAAATAGATTGCTTCGCGGGCATCACTACTACTTAGAATGCGACACTCAAAGATTCATAGATAAAGCCGAGAAAGAATTAAATGCTAAAAGCTAAGCCTAAACTCAAATCTTGCCGAGTATGCAAAACTAAGTTTACTCCTTATAGCTCAACTGCCGTGGCTTGCTCATTAGATTGCGCTAAAACCGTGGCTAAAGAGGTAGAGGCCAAGAAAGCACGTAAACGGCTAAAGGTGGGTAGGGAGAAGTTAAAGACCCTTAGCGACCATCTAAACGAGGCTCAAACGGCTTGTAATTCTTACGTTAGATATAGGGATAGGAGTTTACCTTGTATCAGTTGCGGAACAAATAAACCAAATATCCAATATTGTGCAGGTCATTACAAGACAAGAGGCGCACATTCAGCTTTAAGGTTCCATCCATTTAACATAAATAAGCAGTGCAATAAAAATTGCAACTTGCAGTTATCAGGCAATATTAGCAACTACAGACCTAAACTTATTGAAAAGATAGGAATCTCGCAAGTTGAATGGCTAGAAGGGCCACACGAAGCACAGAATTATACAATTTCAGATGCTAAAGAAATTCGGGCTTATTACAAAGAGCAGCTAAAAACACTAAAGGAAGGGGAATTATGAAATTTGAACATAAAGAAGTAATTAACGGGAAATCAGTGATAACAACGTCAAAAAGATTTTTATTCTGGCATAAAATCACGCAATACGAGGCGCATAGAAAAATAACAGGCAGATACTTTCAATGGGTCAAACTCCCGAATAGAGAGATAGTTCCTGATGTGCTCTCGTTTCAGCTTGATACATGGAATGAGATTGAGTAATTATGAGCGAACAACTTAAAATGTTAAAGGGGGGATTATGAAAGACAGAAATTTAGAGAATTACTTAGTTGGTAGAAAGTTTGCACGGGAAGGTAAATTGTGGGTTATTACATGGAGTGACAAATCATCTATTCGTGCTACTCCGATGGATTGTAAAGACGGATTAACCTCATTAAGTTTTAAGATTGATGATATTGGCTTAGTTAATATGCATAAGGAATGAATTATGAGCGAAGAACTTAAGCCTTGCCCATTTTGTGGCGGTAAAGCCGAGAAAATAACAGAGGGTATTAATTATATTATCGTTGGTTGTAGGAGCTTAGCTTGCGGAGCTAGGCCGATAACTACCTGCTACGAGTCAATTGACGGGTTTAATTTATGGCCTTGGAATAAACGAGCATGAGCCCATCAGTAAAAGACTACCTATCCAAGCATACTGTAACGCAATCTCAAGTCATCCAAGACCAAAAGCGGTATACATGGGAAATGATTAAACAGGATATGCCTGAGATTGCGAATTTCGTACTGTTGATTAATAAAGCATTTGGAAAACCAGCGAGGGTCGAATATGAAAGATTTCCTAAGTGAAAAAGAAATTGAACGTGCTGTACGCTATCTAGCCACAAGTGCAGAGGAATTTGCATTAGCAAAGGCTAATATGAAATACCTTGAACACAAAAGAAAGTCAGTAAGAGCGGTTATTTCATTGAGGCAAACAGGTAAAAGTCAGGCTGAAAATGGCACGAGGGCAGAGGCTTCTCAGGAATACCAAGATTTACTTGAAGAATTAAAGGATTCTATCGCTATATTCACTATTATTGACGCTAAACGAGCAGCGGCAGAGATTTGGGTAGAGGTATTCAGGACTCAGGAAGCGAGTAAAAGACGTGGAAATATCTAACAACCCCATATTCCAAAAGTATGCCTATGAGAAGTTTATAGAAAAGTATCCAAATATAAGACGAGAACAAGGCGCTCCACTAGCAAGGAATTTTATTTATAGAAGCTGCAAGGCGAAAAGGATTGTTGAGTTAGAAAATAACCCAATATTAGATAGATTAATGAAAGCCTACGAGAAATGGTGTGATGATGAATAAATGCAGCTTAATATGTTTCGGTGCAATGTTATATCTAGCTATCTGTTTATTATTTGTGGTAATGTAACTAAAATCCCTTTTCCCTACATTCAATTGCTCCCCTGCTTTAGTTTGTAGGGTTTTTTATGTTATATCCTTACCTATTGCTAATTAAGCTCATTCCACTATAATCATTCTATAATCTAATAGAGATACTTTATGCCTAGTTATTCAATAGCATTCACGGGAACGGCTTATGCCAATGGCAACTACTATCTTAATGATACGTCGGCGGCCAATGATTTTACAGGAAGGCTAAAGCAGGGGCATTTTGTCGAAGGTGTTCCGTGGACTTCTGTTGCTTACGCTAGTCAAGTAGCATTAGATACTACTCCTTTTGTTACTTACCCAAGACCCGACGCAGAAGTAAGTGCAAATGCAATGCATCGATGGGCACATAGCTCACTTGATTATATTGTTGAGTGCACGCAAAAAAGTGGAGCAAGGCCTTACTATTCAGAAATTGATACTACAAACACTAATGCCGCTTTAACAGCAGCAGCAACGATGACCTTGGTAACCCCCGCTGACACACAATTGCACCCTTATTACTTATTTCGTATCCCTGCTGCGACAATTGCAGGGCTCAGCACACTAACAGATTACGCTGTTTACATTAAGACGAAAGGTCAAGACGGAAAAGAGCTTAAAACATTCTGGTCTTTTAGAAAAGAAGCCGCAGAATTAGATCATTTTTTCTTTGTAGACAAAACCAATGCTGGAACAGCCGACGGTAAGTTTTTAACTCCGTTCACAAATTTGAGTCAAGTTGGCTGGCTAGATAGTGGAGGCGGGTTAAGTTCAGCCGGTAAAATCCTTGTGATTAAAGAAGGGGACTCTCAAACAACACCCTATACTAAGTCTGCGAATTGGAATATATCCACAACAAACTTTCCTATTGGGATACAAAATGTTTACGGCGAACGTCCAAAAGTTGATTTGAGAGCCTTAAACGTAATGTACGCGCTTTCAACGGGTTCAGATGATTTTGCTATGCATGGTATTGAAGTCATTAATGGTATTGTCGGCACAGGTGTAGGGAGAGGCGCGTTTTCAAATGGATTTAACAACCCATTCAGTCGAATACATATATCAGATTGCATATTCGATACCGTGGCCGCATGGGATGCAGGAGCAAATAATAGTAGTGGATTGCAATTAGAGAGTAATAGCGCACGCCAACATATCTCTTATCACAATTTAACCTTCAAGAACTTTGCAGGGTCAACCATTATCAACAATGGTGCGCCTTTTATCGTGTCAGGCGTCAAGTATAGTTCATTCGATAACATATCAGTGACTAATATAGGGACAGCCATTGACTCTGTTGCCGCGGTTGTAGTGATAAAACATGCTGTAACCGATACATCAATTACTAATGTAACTGCAATTACAGGTATTTATGTTGGATGGAATGGGGGTATTATATCAGACGATACAAGTGACACTATTTATAAAATGAATAATATAGAAATCAATCATAACAATCTCTACCTTCAAGATAGTTTGAAAGGGATAACTCTTCCAGGAACTATTTCACTGACACAAACAGACGGGCCGCATTATGTTTTTAGAAATACGCTTAGAGGGTCAGGGATAAGAATCGGAGCAACAAATGCGTCTCAAATAGATATTAAAAACAATGTAACAACTTCACTAAATATATTTGATGATGCCTCACAATCAACCGTCAGCAGCAAAAATACGGATAGAGCTGTTTTAGCAGATATGAATGCAGACGGCACTTTAACCGCTGCATACCTCACAGCCAATGGGTTGGAACGTGGTGAAATTGGAGATGAGGATGCATAATGAGTTCTTATAATGTTGGCGTAGGCCAAACGTATACAACCTTTTCCGCTTTAATTGCAACACTCACATTGCCAGAAGCAGGAGGGACAGTATTTAATGTCTTTGGGACAATCACCGAAGATGTCACATTTTTAGCCGCAGACTTTCCTACGAACTTAACTTTTAATGCTGCGACAGGTGAAGAAGTTAATGGCGTAGGAGTGGGCGCAACGATTGCAGGGACAATAACTTGTCAAAGTACTGACACAGTTTTTAATAATCTAAGAATATGGCAAGCTGTTTGTTTTCAGGTAAGAAACGGAACAGCCGACAATTGCTTTTTCGGAAATTATGCTGAAACGAGTGGGCTTCGTGGTGGTACTGCGGCAGGAATGGTGGTAACGAACTGTATTTTTGCTTTTTCAGATAGACCCTGGGACTCTAACGGGCCGACTACCGGAATTTCTTTTGTAAACTGCACTGCATTAAATCATGCAACGGTAGGTTGGCGTAGATGTGGCGTAACAAATTGTCATTCTTATAACAATACAGGTGCAGATTATTCTACGGATATAAATGCAGGGTCAACTTATTGTTCAGACAGTGATGGCACGGCTTCTACAGCAGGTGTTACAACAACTTTCCCGAATCGAACTGATACAGACTTTTTTGATTTCTACAGCAACAACTTTGACACAGCAAGAGAATCCACTTTAAGTACCGCTAATGCCAGCGGAGGGCCGATAGGTGCAGTTCTTTCTAAGCTTTATACGTTTAGAACTGTAGCGAGAGGTGATACTCTTGTAAAATTAGGGATTAAAAATGGATCGGCAGCTCAAGGTACGGCAACGGTAACATTAAATAGCCAAGCTTGTACTATTACAACTTATCCAGGAAGTAATGGCGATGTTGAAGTAACAGTACCAGCCACACTAGCTAGTTTATACGGTAGTTTCCCCTTCGTTTACACAGATAACGATGCAACTACACGTACAAGTACTGTTATCCCCTTTACCCCCGCCGCTGGAAGACAGTATGTAGACCTAGTTGGCCCAATCACAACAAGTCCTTACGGGCTATATAATTATGAAGGGACTCCAGCGCCAGTAACGGGTGACCAATACGAAGTGAACGCGGCAACGTCTCCAACAAGCATAGGCATAACGGCTTTAGCAACAAGTGAAATTGTACTCGATAGTGCCCCAACGGTTACACAGACATGGGATAATCAAGTATTACGCGCTGCAACTGGCGTGAGAAGTGCTACATGGACAACCACGTTAGTTGTTGGAGCTATTTTAACGGGGACTGCAAACGACAGCATTACAGAAGATACTATAGATGGCTCAACCAGTATTATCACGTTAACGGCTGATACCTGGATTGCAGCAGGAACGGGAGCTATTGGTACAGCCGCTCAAACTCAATCAATTATCGATTTATTCGTAGCTGCGCAAATTGAAACATTAGGCTGGAATAACCAGGTTACTGGGGTCTTGGTAAGAACAAGTCCCACAATTGCTACGATTACATGGACTTCAAACGCCCATGATATAACAGCTCAAGAAACAGTGACACCTGGGAATATCCCTAACGCCGTATTAACAACAGGTATAGTTGATTTAGCAATAACGGGTAGTTTTACGGTTGATATTGTTGCTGCTGTTGGTGGTGGTATTGGAGGATTTATATCAAACTTTGGAAAATTAGGATTAAGAGGATAGAAAAATGGCTACAATTGAAATTACGGAATACGATACACTTACCAAGGATTTAAAAGGGTATGAAGTACAAGCCCCTCAAGAGCCTTCGTTAATTGTTCAAAATGTAACATACACGACAGCAACGAACTCGGCTTTGTTACAAGCAACAACCAAGTTGGTACGCATTAAAACATCAGCAATTGCTTATATAAAGTTCAATGGAACAGCCTCCGCATCTGGATGCACAAGTTTAGCGGCCGATACCGTTGAATACTTTGGCGTGAAGGGCGGAACATTTATATCAATTTATGATGGAACAAGCTAAAATAGTAGAACGCCCACAGATAGCGTATATCTGGCCGGCCTTATGGCCTATAACTACGAGTACAAGAAAGTGGAAGAAACAAACCCTGTAGGAAGACCGCTAAAGTATACATCTGCTGCCGATATGCAGGACGACATAGATCTATATTTTATTGCTTGCCGGTTTAATCGACTTGCTGACGATGAAGCAATCAAAGGTTTATCAGACGAACAAAAAGAATCAATTAAACAGATAGAAGAATTAACACCAATAGTCTCAGGGCTAGCTTATTGGCTTGACATGGCCACAGAAACACTAAGGGCTTACGGGTTAAAGGATGAATATTCTGCGACTATAAAAAGAGCAAAGCAAAGAATTGAGATGTCACTAGAGCAAAGTCTAGCAGGTACGGCGGTTACAGGCTCAATATTCAACCTTAAAAATAACTTCGGCTGGAAGGATAAAACCGAGACAGACCTCACAAGCGGAGGGAAAGCCATTAAGAATGATTGGCATATCTACCCCGTAACAACACATGCCAAAGATTGATCTACAGATAACCGATAAACTCGCATGGTTACTCTCTAAACCTAAACGAATAAAGATAGCTGTTGGTGGGCGTGGATCTCAAAAGTCTACTGGTGTCGGTGATATTATGATTATGTTCGCCGATAAAGGTGAGCGTATATGCTGCTCAAGAGAATATCAAAACTCCATAGATGATTCAGTCCATGAAAACCTAAAGCAAGAAATTGATAGATTAGGCGTGGAAGGGTTTACTTGCCTTAATAACGAGATACGAAGCCAAAGCACCGGCGAGATATTTTACAAGGGATTAGCCAGGAATATTACCTCTTTGAAGTCTTTAGCTGGCGTTCAACGGCTTTGGATAGAGGAAGGGGAGTCGGTAAGCCATAAATCATTAAAAGTCCTCACACCCTCTATTCGCTCAAGTGCTGCTAGTAATTTAGAAGGGGAGGATTCACCAGAAATATGGATTACCATGAATCGGGGTAATTCATCGGGCGCTATCGCTCAGAAGTACTTAAAACGTGCTGAAGCATCTCTTAAAAAGATCGGCTACTATGAAGACAATTTAATTATGGTTGTCCAGGTTAATTGGCGTGATAATCCTTGGTTCCCGCCTGAGTTGGAGCAAGAGCGATTAGATGACTTTGAGAACAACTCCCGCGCTGAATATGATTCTATCTGGGAAAATGAGTACGATGATACGGTATCGGGCGCGATTATCCCACCCGAATGGTTTGATGCTGCCATTGATGCGCATATTGTTAAAGGGTTTGAGCCTACAGGTATCGAGCTTGTTTCACATGACCCGTCCGACTTAGGCCCAGACTCTAAAGGATTAGTTCACCGACACGGCTCTGTTGTGTTAAATGTATTAGAGAAAGATGATGGAGATGTTAACGAAGGGTGCGATTGGGCTACTGATTACGCTATAAACAATCAAGTTGATGCCTTTATATGGGATGGAGACGGTCTAGGCGTTACGCTAAGGCGGCAAATATCCGAAGCTCTAACAGGTAAGAAGATAGAGCCACACATGTTTAGAGGCTCAGAGGGTGCGGATAATCCAAATGTTTTATACATGCCTGCTGATAAAGGCAAGAAAGATATTAAAGGAAAGACAAATAAAGATACCTTCACCAATAAGCGCGCCCAGTACTATTGGGCTTTAAGAGACAGATTTTATAATACTTATCTATCGGTTGTTAAAAACCAGTACATTAACCCTGATGATATGATTTCACTCTCATCTAGCATTGAATGCCTTGACAAGTTAAGGACAGAGGTATGCAAAATACCAAGAAAGCCAAGCGGTAACGGTAAGATACAGATATTAAGTAAAATTGAAATGAAAAAACTTGAGATACCATCACCAAACCTCGCCGATAGCTTAATGATGAGCCTCGATGCTCCGAATATTAGCAATTTAGCGAATATTGAATTAGAATTTGATTCATTATGGAACTAGGAGCCACTCATGGCAGATTATGAAGATATAACCGTTGTTAACAAACTGCTATCTGATGCTCAAGAGGTCGAACACGACAATAGAGAGCAAGTAAGGGAGGACACCCACTTTTTACAAAAAGAAGACGGGCAATGGGAGCCTAGCGTGGTTTCTAAAATGTCCAATCGACCACGATACACGTTTGATAAATGTAACCCGGTTGTCGATTCAATTGCCGGTGAAATGGAACAAAAAGAATTTGGTATAAAAGTTTCCCCCGCTGGCGGAGAATCATCACAGGA
>Ga0316204_10002811_pt1 | contig 37622 bp, 38 predicted proteins | sample 6monrhotite_MG_2_FD_205661 | JGI IMG/M metagenome (GOLD analysis project Ga0316204, IMG submission 205661) | Microbial mat bacterial communities from mineral coupon in-situ incubated in ocean water Damariscotta River, Maine, United States -... | ecosystem: Environmental > Aquatic > Marine >... | reverse complement strand
GCTTTATGTTTGATATAATTTGTCATGGTTCGTTTCACTCCTTGGTAAATAGTTGTCCTCACCGGACTATCCTATTTTGGCACATTGCGATGCCGTATGGGAGCGGAACGGACCATCCCATTATAATGGGATTCCGGGGACATAATACTTAATTATTGACAATTAGGGTTAGTTTTCTCGACATTGTATCCATGGCAAGAATAGCAAGACGACAGTCTTTCACCATATTACTCAACGTGGTATCCGAAGGGTGGAAACGTTTTTTTAATGCTTAGGACTATAAAACCTATATCAAGCTGATGCGAGAATGGTGTGTATCTTATGACTTGAAAGTGTGGTCATATTGTTTGATGATGTTCGAATGCATGAGCGGGAGGGCGACTACTCGGCGGAGAGGATTTTGTATGGAGGTGTCATCGATTGCTGGTCGCGAATTAGGCCGAAAGAAATCGGAGCAAAGAGAAGTAAGGATGATTAAGTATTATGTCCCCGGAACCCATGTCCCCGGAACCCAGCCTCGCCTTTACGTAATGATAGAGGTGATGCAGCAAGACACGCATATTGGAATGCGATTATGGCAATTGATTTTGGTCCAGAGCTTGCAGCAGGTGCATCAACCGCACATGAAGTGTCACAGCTAGCTGGTGGGGATCCACATAATGAGGGAGCTATGGATATGGAAAATAATGCAAAAGGTTATGGTTTAGGGTGCCAGACTCGATTGGTATGTGAAACAGTGGTGAAAGCATTGGCTGCTACTGGAGGGCTTACAAGGCTGGATGGTGAAATTGGTAAAGAACTTCTTTTAGTTCCATCTAACTGGTGAGGGTATGAAAATAAAGGTTTTAATTACGTTAGTATTGGTTTCAATTTTAGGACTGGTTGTTTTTCTTGATAAAAATGAGCCAAAGGAACTTATTTTACCAAAAAGCTTGGGTGTAGGCTTTAATACAACTGTGGAAAACTTTCTTGAAGAGAATAAAAATGCCAAGGCTTTTCCTGTAACTGAAGAAGCGTTGTCTAACTCTAGGGAAATAGTAGAAAAAGGTTATTTTTCTCGCATACAGCATGATTTCTTTCAGGTAGGAGTTTATGCGTTTTTAAATAATGAACTTAAATATTTTGCCTTAACAAAAGAAGCCCCTCTTAAATCATTAGAATCTCAAAAAAAAGGTTTTATTGCAAAGTATGTAAAACTATGGGGGCAGCCCACTTTTTTGAAAGTTGTTGGTATGGGAAGAGGGAATGAGCTCGGAGCAGGTATTTTTTGGATTACAGAAAACATCGAAATAAGCATTGCTATGTCCGATGGGGTTCCTGAAAAAGGGATGATATTTTTGTTGAAAGCGAACTTGATGCCAGAGAAGTCAGTGGATTTATATATTCATCCAAAGTTTGAGCCGAATAGAAAAGAAAGCATTTTGGCACCAATAAATCGCATTATTAATGAATTATAAATAGTTATTGTTATGGCGTTGATTTTGGAAGGGAATATGAGTTAGGGGTATGGATATGAAAATCAAAGTTTTGTTTGAGTTGATTGTGTTTCTCATACGGTGCAAGAAGAATTAAAGGAAAGGAAAGAAATAGGGGAAAAGATTATGTTAACGAGGGTATCAGATACCGCCTGGATAATCAGGAGTTACGGGGACATAATACTTAATTATTGACAATTAGAGTTAGTTTTCTCTACATTGTATCCATGGCAAGAATAGCAAGACGACAGTCTTTCACCATATTACTCAACGTGGTATCCGAAGGGTGGAAACGTTTTTTTAATGCTTAGGACTATAAAACCTATATCAAGCTGATGCGAGAATGGTGTGTATCTTATGACTTGAAAGTGTGGGCATATTGTTTGATGATGTTCGAATGCATGAGCGGACAGGACGACCACTCGGTGGAGAGGATTTTGTAACGGCGATGTCATCGATTGCTGGTCGCGAATTAGGCCGAAAGAAACCTGGGCCAAAGAGAAATGAGGATAATTAAGTATTATGTCCCCGGAATTAAAGCAGGAGTCTTAGATGGCTATGAGCAAGCTGGTCATTTGCATATACAAGATAACCCAAATTCAGGAGTTCATCAGTGAAATTCATAAAGTGTAGTGCGCTATGTATAGTGTTTTTTTTGAGTGTTGGATTACCAATGGCACATGCTGAGCCTTTTATGGATTGGTATAAGAAAATTGGAGCTGTTGAGGCAGCAAAAGGTTTCCCCATACCCAAAGAGGATATTAAGGTGTTATTAAAGGATGCTGAGCCTCTAATTAAGAGAGGTTCGGATGATCCACGTTTTTACCTTCAGATGGGGGCTTTTGTGAAACAGTTGCGCCGATACTATTATGAAGAGTCAAAGTCCCTAGGAACATATGACCTAAACAGCCCTGAGTCACAAGCTTTGATCAAGGAATATCAATCTTACTATCGCAAGGCATTAGATGCAGATGATAAACCTGATGCACCGGCACATTTTGAAGCTTATACGCTTAGTGCGATAGCCGATGACGTATTGGCAGCGCCAGATGTTAAGGAGCGCGCTTACAGAAAGGCGATAGCGCTTGCTCAGGCTGGTAAGGCAAATATTCCTAATGAGACTTATGAGTATACAACATACCAGTTTCTTCTTGAAAGTTACTCTAATCAGAAGAACCCTGATAAATATCTAGAAACTCTGAACGAGATGATTGATCGGTTTGGCAGTAGCGAGGAACTTGAAGGCTATAAAACTAAGGTTGAAGTTGTGATTGAAAAACGGGATCGCAAGGCCGCCTTGAAAGCTTCAAAAGTGGTTGCTAAGTAGGCAGAGGTCAAGTCAGAGTTCCGGGGACACAATATTTAATTATTGACAATTAGAGTTAGTTTTCTCTACATTGTATCCATGGCAAGAATAGCAAGAGTAGTAATTCCGACAGTTCCTCACCATATCACTCAACGTGGTGTTCGAGGGATGGAAACGTTTTTTGATGATGAGGACTATAACACCTATATCAAGTTGATGCGGGAATGGTGTGTATCTTATGGCTTGGAAGTGTGGTCATATTGTTTGATGCCTAACCATGTGCATTTAGTTGTTGTGCCTGAACATGAAGATAGTTTGGCTCGTGGCATAGGTGAAGCACACCGGAGATATACCCGTCATATCAATTTTAAGAAGGGTTGGAAGGGCTACTTATGGCAGGGGCGTTTTGCATCATTTCCGATGGATGAAGATTACTTGTTGGCAGCTTGTCGATATGTGGAGTTAAACCCTGTTCGCGCTAAGGTTGTAAAGAGACCTGAAGATTACCAATGGAGTAGTGCAAGGGCTCACTTGCTGGGTGAAGATGATGAACTGGTCAAAGTGAAGCCTATGTTGGATAGAGTTTCAAATTGGGCAGAGTTGTTGGCCAGTGGTGATCAGAAATTATTTGATGATGTTCGAATGCACGAACGGACAGGACGACCACTCGGTGGAGAGGATTTTGTAACGACGATGTCATCGATTGCTGGTCGAGAATTAGGCCGAAAGAAACCTGGGCCAAAGAGAAATGAGGATGATTAAGTATTATGTCCCCGGAATTAAGGTGGCAAATTATGTAACTTATCTGCTACTGCTGTTGTTTTTTTCACTGCCTGCAGCACATGCCACAAGTGAAAGTGTTTGGATTCAAAGTATAATGAATGGGGATGGAAATGAACCCTCTACAAAAGAAACAAATGAACAACGTTTAGAAGAGGCAGATGCTTATATCCAGCAGGGTTCGTTAAATCCAGTTGTATGGTACCTTCGAGGAGGCTTTGGCTTTGGAAGGCGATATTATTATCAGATAGGTCTGTTAAAAGAAGGCAAACCATACCTTCTAAATGCTCCAAAAAATCAAGCCCTAATTGAAGATTATCAATCTTACTACCGCAAGGCATTGGATTTGAATGAAGCCGTTGATGCCCCAGAGCATTTAACTGTGGAGATGTTAGGCACGATGGCTGATGATGTTTTGGCTGCACCAGATATTAAGGAGCGGGGTTATAAAAAGTCGATAGCTCTTGCTCAAGCAGGCAAAGCCGATGTTGAAAGTGGACGCTTTGAGTATGAGACATATCAGTTTCTTCTTGAAAGCTATTCAGCGCAAAAGAACCCAGATAAATATCTGGAGACGTTGAATGAAATGATAGAGAGATTTGGCAGCAGTGAGGAGCTTGAAGGCTATAAGCGGCATGTAGAGACCGTGATAGAGCAACGGGATCGCAAGGCCGCCTTGGAAGCTTCTAAAGTGGTTGCTAAGTAGGCAGAGGTCAAGCCAAAGGTTGTTGCAGAGGTGAAAGCATCACAATCTGTTGACGTTGATGAAGGTGAGCGTTCAAACGTGTGGTAACTTGGCTTGCTTGGCATTTTATTGCTAGGTGTTGGCGGTTATTTTATACGCAGGAATAAAGGTGATATTCACACACCTGTATAACAGCCAACGCGGATCGGCCTGGTGCTGAGGTTGAGGTGTATTCCTTTGACCATGATTTGGAAGAGTTTGTGAGTATTGGTCTGGGCACAGTGAGTGTCGATGGCTCGGATGGACGAAAAAGCCATGATCAGACAGTAATATATTACGTATTTTGTTTTGGCACCTGATACTCGAGCAGGCAAGGGCGTTATTTTACACCACTAAAAGAGTTGTTTTGATAGTACTAATAAACACAGTGAATTTTTAAAAAAATATCTCAGTAAAACACTTGTAAAGTGAATGTTTCAGCATAGTTAAATGAAGAAAAACCATATTTAATACGTTTTTTTGAAAAATAAGAGATAATATGAACTTATCTTTATTATTAACGTGGCTTAGGTGCTTAGGTTTGGGTGTCCGTATGCCGATGCAAACGACGGATTCTTAGGATGTCGACAAACATTTTTAATGGGTCAATTAACATGCGGACTTTGGAATTTGGCTCATTGACCCACTCAACTGGAATTTCCGTAACGTGATAGCCCATACGTGCAGCAAGAAATAGAACCTCAACATCAAAGCTGAATCCATCAAGCTTCTGTGCTGAAAAAATCTGTTGTGATGCTTTGGAGGTAAATGCTTTGAAACCACACTGGGTATCGGGCATATCAATGCCCGTAGCAAGACGCATAAGTAGGTTGAAACTTTTACCCATATGCTCCCGCAGCCATGATTGATGCTGACTTATATCCGAATCAGGATGCTGGCGTGAAGCAATAATTACTTCTTTTTCAGACTGTGTCTCGAAGCTTGCAAATACCCTTTCGATTTCACGAATGTGGGTGGAATGATCAGCATCCATAAACACATGAATATCACCCTTTGCAGCTAACATACCTCGACGTACAGCAGCGCCTTTGCCTTGATTCTTAATTTGTTCAATAAGGGATAATTCGGGCATTTTATTCATTAGCTGGCGCACACTTTTACAAGTGTCATCACTACTGCCATCATCAATAACAAGTACTTCAAAGTCGTCCGCTAGATGTTCCATTAGCCACGCATGGGCATCTTTAAGGGTGCTTGGAAGTCGTTCTTGCTCATTGTAGGCCGGAATGATGACCGATAATTTCACGGTTGTACCACGTAAAATAAGAAGCCACCTTGATCAATGGTAGGTTGAATGTTTTTCAGCCAAGCGAGTTGAGCAAGTGATTCACTGCGCAGAATAAGACCATAAGCTTGGGTTTCAGTTTGCAGTGTTTCGATACCAGCTGTGTTCAGCACAACCTGATAAGAACGACCCGATTGAAAAGACATGGATGGAAAGTTTAAATTGTAGCTGTAAATAGGCATCGTTGCTGGCAAAGACTTCATTTCTGTAGCAATAAGCGCTTGTGGTGCTTGTGCTATTTTCCCAGCAAAGCTACCGAGTGGAATAATCAAGCATGACTGAAGCAGTAGGCCGAGAATAATAAAGCGGTGTAATGTGAATGTTTGCTGCGTGCTGCGCCAGAGCCAAACAAGTGTGGCAAATAGGGCGATGCCAGCTAGCGTGATAAGTAAACTTGGCTGAATATCTTGAGACAACACCGCGATAGCACGTGGATGATGCACCCATGTTGTGAGACTTGGGTAGATGAAGGGGAAGATAATAAGCGCAAGTGCGACAGGGAGTAATATGAGTGCCGTTGCTATTTGTATGTTGCGAAGCTGAGCTGGGTTGGCTGGTTTGCGCCACCATGCTGCGGCTATGCCCAAAGCAACCGCAGGATATAGGCAAGAGATATAATGCGGCAGCTTGGTTTGTGCAAAGCTGAATAAGACGAGGACAATCACGCTCCATAACAAAGCCAGACGAACCATGTGAGGAAGGGGCTCAGTTCTATTACGTTGCCAGTTTTTAATGAGGTAGGGCATCCATGCCAGCCAAGGTAAAACTGAGATCATGAATACAACGATATAATAATGCCAGCCACCACCATGACCTTGCATGGGGTGTAGGGCACGACCGATATTTTGCACAACAATAAATTCGTATAAAAAGCCGATGCCATGCTCGAGGAAAATCATCAAGTACCATGGGGTAGCAGTAATAAAAAAGAGTAATAAAGCTGTTGCCCAAGGAATATTTTTTAGTGTTCGCAATAAATCGCCAACAATTAAGCGGTCCGCCATAATCACCAATACAGGAACAACTGCACCGACAGGGCCTTTGATACTCACGGCTAAGCCCATCATAGCTGCGCACCATAGTGCGTGTTTGCGTTCACCTGATTTTAACCAGCGGAAATAATTGAGCAAACAGCCCGCGATAAAGAAATTTAGTACGGCATCCAAGATTGCGGCATGTCCTAAAATGCCGACTTCCAACATGGAAAGAAAAATAAGAGCCGCAGCCATGCCAAATTGTGGGGAGTGTATATCTCGACCAAAACGAAATAATAAAATAGCAGTAAATAAGGTGAATAGTGCTGATGGCAAGCGTGCTGCAAAGGCATTTTCACCGAAAATATTGAAGCATATATTCATCATATAATAGGTGAAGGGTGGCTTTTCAAAAAACTGTAAACCATTGGCGGTAGGCACAACCCATTCACCCAAATGCATCATATCCGCAGCGGTTTGAGCATAAATGGTTTCATCATAATCAAATAAGGGCGCTAGCCCCAAGGAAGGTAAACTAAATAAAGCCCAAATAGCCAGTAAGTACCATATATAATGATGTTGAGGGATGTTCCCGAGTCGATTCATAGTAGCGAAGACTATCGTTGTTTTATCGCAAATCCCACGGGTAAAATGAGGCCAAGGTTTTTTAGCAGCTACGAATGTGATACGTTGCCCACATGTTACGTTCCCATTTGACCCTTGCTTTAAAAGTAATCCTGACCTTCGGGCTATTATATGGTGTGCTAACCTATGTGGACTTAACACAAGTTTGGCAGCGCATCTTAACTGTGAACCCTTGGTGGTTGATCGCAGCATGGTTGTGTTTGGTCGTGGGCTATGTGCTCTGCGGATTACGTTGGGCATGGATTGCGCAAGGTTTGGGTATTGAAGTTTCCCGTACACGTAAGGTGAGACTTTATTTTTTAGGTATGTTTGCCAGCCTGTTTTTGCCTTCAACCATTGGTGGTGATGTGGTGCGCGGTATCTTGCTTGCCAAGGGTGATGGTCGGACAAAAATGGGTGTGCGTGCTGCAACCAGTGTGATTTTGGATCGTGTGAATGGGATGTATGCCTTGGTTGCTCTACTCACGGTAAGCATGCTGATGTTTTCCTGGCCGCTAGCATGGTGGTGGAGTTGGTCTGCATTGGTTGTGGCGATGTGGTTGGGTTTGTTACTGTACCCTTGGCTACACGCACGGTTACCTGAAAAACTGGCTGTATTAAAGCAGCTGCCATTGCATGAGCGGGCATTTCAACGGATGTGGTGGCGTAGCCTTCCAGTTTCATTGCTGTTTCAGGTGATGATTGTGCAAGCACATGTATTTCTAGGCATCGCAGTTGGGCTGGATATGAATTGGGCTGCGTTTTCAATTATGGTTGGCTTGGTGGCTTTGGTGGCGACATTGCCGATTTCATTAAATGGTTTTGGTGTGCGTGAAGCTGGCTATGTTGGCTTTGCAGTATACTTTGGAGCCAGTGCAGATGCTGCAACAGCCATGGCTACCTTGTGGGTGATTGTGTTGGCAGTTGCCGCACTTCCTGGGGCATGGGTTTTGTGGTCTTTGGGCGGAATAAAAGGCTTACGCTCAAACTAAATATCAGTCTGGTGGTTACTTTCTTTTAAGCGTTCGGCGGTGCGTGTGGCGCGCGTGTTAATATAGCGCTCTAATTTACTGAATGTTTCAGGATGATGCTCATGCATAATTTGCATGGCTTTAGCGTTTAAAAGTAACACATCTAAATCACTGGCGGCAATGGCAGAGTATGCCAATGATGTGCCATTTTTTGAAGCTAACTCGCCAACCAAATCATTATCACGACGAATCTCTAAAAGAATGTCATCACGGTTTCGGTTGAGGTAGTGAACTTCAATCTCACCAGATAAAATGAGAAAAATACCCTGCGGCTTTTCGCCTTGTTTAAATAGGCCGCTATCTCGACCATAAAAATGAACAGGGAATTCTTTTGAAATTTGAATGCGCGTATCTTCGGGTAAGGACTTAAACACAGGGTGACTGAAAAAGAAGCTGTCGAGCATGCGTTGAGAAAGGATCTTATTCAGGGCAGTCTTGAAATGCGGGTCTGCATCTAACACTTGTTGTACTGCGGACAGTTCAACACGCACAATTTCACTGGCTACCGATGTATAAGCTGATGCAAAACGTGATTTTTGGCGTAAAATACCAAACTCGCCATAGACCTCCCCTTTTGACAGAGTAGCTAAAATTTTAACTTTTTGAGCATGTTGTTTGGCGATAGACATTTTGCCGCTTTTAATGAAATAAAGGTCATGTGGGGCATCACCCTCATGAATCATTTCGACACCTTTGGAGACATGCATGGTGCGGCTAGCATCATTTAAAATTCGCAGACTTAAAGGAGAAAGGTCTTTGAGGATTGGAAAGTCTTCAGCACATAATGCCGCCTGAGATGAGCTTGGTGTATTAATGCCTGAAAGGTCGAGAAATTCTTGAGCCACTATATCCATCCTATCGTCATTTAAATAATTATTAAGAATCTTAGACGTAATATAGCAGGATTCTGGGGTTTTGCAGATATATTTATTGGCAAGCAGCTTGATACATCAGGAAATTTCGAATTTCCTAGGGTGTTTGGTTAGATTTTCACAGCCTTGATCACGCACGACAACCATGTCTTCAAGGCGTACTCCACCGATGTTGGGGTAATACAGACCAGGCTCTACTGTGACGACCTGATTGCTTTGTAATATATCATCACGCACTGAAATACGCGGAGACTCATGGATTTCTAGACCTACACCATGACCTGTACCATGAAAGAATCCTGTTTGCTTACCACCTTTAATGCCTGTCTTGAAACCCTGCTTATCAAAGTGACTAAGAATGGCATGATGAATATCAGATCCATGCGCACCATGTGCGACACTATTTAAACCAATATCCTGACCCTCACGCACAGTTTGATACATTTTCTTTAATGTCGCAGGGGCTTTGCCTTTCACATACGTTCGTGTCATATCCCCCCAATAGCCCGAGTCCAACAAACGCGGGAAAATATCAATAATGATTGATTGATGGGCACGGATAAACCCTGAACCCATATTGTGAGGGTCGGCACCTTCTTTGCCGCAGGCAACAATGGTGTGGGCTGGCATTGCGCCTTGGCTGATGAGAAAAGTCTCAATTGCAGCGCGGACATGTTTGGATTTTACTTTTGTCTTGGCATCGTCGGGGTGACGTAAAATACTGTCATTGCCAATGCTACAAGCGGCAAGAAAGTTTTCAGCCTGCATCATAGAGCGTTTGGTTAGACGCTCTGCGCGTGCTAGCTGCTTTATTTCAGCATCATTTTTCACTGCCCTTTGCGGAAATAAAGAGCCTTGTTGCGCAGTGATTTGAAAGCCCAATGTGCGCAACTGATCCGCATACATCAAAGGGAACTGACCAGGAACAGTAAGCTTGGTGACACCATGCTCTTTTAAAAAAGCCGCGGCAGTGCTAGCAAGGTTTGCAGGGTAGCCCAAAGCCTCGGACTTTTCGCGCCAAATACTATCCAAATGGACTTGATGAAAGCCCGATCCTTTTTTTGCGCGGTCGACTTCTAAGGGTGAAAATAGCCCGTGCCATTTGATGTCTTTTTGGCTTGCTATAGATCCCTCTATACCGATGGCAATAAATGCATCAGGGACAAACATACGTGAAATATAAAGCATATCGGCATCGTGTTCGGATGCGGAGATAATCAGTTGAGCTGTGGTCATGAGATATTCCTTATGTGGAGCTTTGTTCTTTGTCGAGCAAACTTTGTATGCTTACATCCGATAGGTAGGCATCGTGTTCTCGCTGCATACGAAAATATATACCGCTTAATGTACTTCCTAGTTGGCTATCTTTCCATGCTTCCGGAATTTCCATAACTTCTGGCTGCAAAGCATCGTGAATATGTCGAAGTGTGAGCGAATTTGCATCCTGACCAAGCACCCATGCTCCACGCGGATCACCTGTGATGACTTGCTTGAGTAAACCTTTGGCACACAAACTATCCAGCCACTCTTGTAAAATATTATCGGGAATGTTTGTTTCTTCAATAAGCTCACTTAAATGCACATTGCGGCCTTTTTGAATGGCTTGTGCGGCACGCATCAGTGTTAGGTGAAGGAAGAAGTTACGAACACCCGAACGAACAATGTATTTATCATGGCGTTGAGATTGTTCGGGGTGCTGAAGGCAAAATGCCACTTCAGCACCAGCCAAGACCAGCACCCAAACAAGATATAACCAAACAAGAAAGACGGGTAGAGTGCCAAGTGCGCCATAAATTTTTTCATAGTTAGCAAGTTCGGTGACATAAAATGTAAAACCAAGCTTGGTGACTTCAAAAAGCGCGCCTGCGACCATGCCGCCAATAATTGCATGGCGGAGAGGCACACGGGTATTGGGCAAGGCCATGTATAGCGCAGTCATAGCACTGGAAGAGATAATCCATGGAATGAGGAATGGAACATGTCTAATTGCAGAAGCGCCATCCGTAACATTTTGAATAATAGGTAAGGCTGCGAAATAAGATGTAATAGTGATGGATGCACCAATCAAAATGGGGGATAGCGTAAGTAAGGACCAAAAGGTAATAAACTTGGAAAATAATGGGCGTTTTCTGGAGATGCGCCAGATATCATTAAAGGCTTCCTCCATGGTGTTTAGTAGGGCCGTTGCTGTAATTAGCAAGCCAAGAATACCGAAAATAGAGAGCGCCCCCGCCTTGTCAGTAACATTGCCAAGGTAATTTTGCACGACTTGTTGGCTTGTGGGGATAAGGTACTCTAGGAGGGCGTGGCGAACATGACTGGAGATTGTATCAAAAGCTTGAAAGCTAGTGAATACAGAAAAGCCAAGTACAACTAAGGGTACGATTGCCAAGAGTGAGGCGTAACCCAGTGCCGATGCGCGCTGAATGCATTTATCTTTGATGAAGCGATGGATAACCCGAGATATAAAACGCAAAAGGCTTGCACTATGTCTTTTTAAAGCTGGTAGGCTGGCAATGTCAGCTACATCCATATCGATAATGTGTTTAATCTGTGTTTTAAACATGGATATAACGGCCTCCTTCATCACAAGTGGGTGCGATGCCTAGTTTAGTCGTATAAGCAGACTGATGCTAGAAGTCTATCGGATTTAACCCAAGCGACCATGGAAAACTGGTGACTCGTAGTTTTTCACTTTAGATTTCGTTATGTGGAGACGCTATTTGCATTAAGCTGATGCAAAGATTGGTTTAATGATGCTATTTTTATTGATGATTACCTAAGTGTAAACTCGCATCAAAGAACAACTGACGGGCATGGCTGACCTAAGTTTTCCGAGTGTTTGTTTGGCATGTGTTTTCACACAGCCTAGGCCAAAAGCGGATATTCAACAATATTATAATTATCGTCTATAGTTCTTTTCAAGGGGAACACTCATGAAAATAATCTATATATCAATTGCCGTTGGGTTTGCTCAGGGTTTAATGCTGCTTTTATTTCATGAGGGCATACAAAAAAAATGGACAATGATGTCCTTGCCTGAATTTTCTTTTCCTGCTTATGCCATAGTGTTGTTAATTCCCATAATTGGCCTGTTGTGTTCGCGCCTTTGTGATTCAAAGCACCTTGCATTAGTTCTTGCTTTCTGCTCGGTCATGCTACTCATGCTTGGTTTAAATGCTGGGCACTTAGCATTCACACCAGTAAATGATAGCTCTTTTGGGAGTATTTTTACTTTTGGAAGCGGCATGTTAGTACTGATGTATGTTGGGTTACCTTTTATTCAGAGTTGGTTGAAACAGGGTAATATTTCGACTCAATATAATGATCTGTATGAATTTGGTTGGTCGAACACATTTGTTTTTCTTACAGCAATTATTTTCACAGCTGTCATTTGGATGCTACTGGCCTTGTGGTCTGCACTCTTCATGTTGTTGGATATTAGTTTCTTTGAGGACTGTTTTTATAATCACTATTTTGCCTACCCTGTATCAGGCATAATGTTTAGCTATGGCATTTCTCTTGGGATTCAGAGAGCTAGTGCTGTAGTAGTCCAACGAATAGATTATTTTTTTAGGGCTGTAACCATTCTAATTTCATTCATTGTTGTTTTGTTCTTGCTGGCATTAGGCCTTTCAGGATTAGAACCTCTCTGGAACACCAATAATGCAACGTTTTTATTGTTATGGCTGCAATTGTTTATTTTGCTGTTTGTAAATGGGCTCTTTCAACGTGGTTATGATGGGCGAAGTGAAAATGCATGGGTACGATGGTCTGTAACACTAGCCTTATTTTCGATGCCTGCTTTCAGCATGATTTGTATGTATGCACTTTATTTGCGGATTGATCAATATGGTTGGACCACCGATAGAATATGGGCAATTCTGATAACGGCAATCATGATGATTTATGCATATGGATATTTTGCTGCGGCCTTTAGAGGGTTAATACACAAGGGAGGCTGGTTAACTTGGATCCCTCCAACAAATAAGATTGCAGCAGTAGTTACCTTGATGATTATAGTAATTGTAAATTCACCTATTTTTTCTCCAAGTTCTGTTGCGGTGAACAGTCAGGTGAATCGATTGATAGAAGGCAAAATAAAGGTCAATACATTTGATTATACTTACCTCCGACTTGACCTAGGAAGAGTTGGCTTGGAAAAGTTACAAGAGCTAAGTCAGTTAGATGAACACCCAGAATCCCTACAGATTCAAAAGTTGGCTAAAAGTGAATTAGAAAAAACAAAACGTTGGGATAATAAAACGGTAAAAATTTCATCAGTTTCAGGGCTTGAAGGAAGGCTCGATGTTTTTCCTGCAGGAAAAAAAGCCAATCAGGCATTGTTAGAATATATTTATCAAAATAGTACAAAATGGCCTTATCAGAATTGCTTTCAATTAGGTGATCGTTGTTTGATTGTTCTTGTTGATTTGAATGAGGACAAAAAGGATGAGGCTATTTTGTTCGCAGGCATGAGCAGTTATCAAAATAAAGTGTTATCGCAACGCGGCACGAAGTGGGTGCCTGTAGGAAGGCTTAGAGGAAATGAACCTAATACATTAACAGTGCGTAAAATATTAACCGAGGAAGATATTCAGACAGAGCCTCGTCAATGGCGTAATGTAATTATTGGTAAGCATAAATTATTCGTCACTCCAGAATGATTATTGTTAGCTGAGAGGCAATACTGTTCAAGCCTGTAAATCCAGCCGTGTAAATATTTCAAACAGCTATTATGCTAATGGGAGTATTTATGAAGAAGAAAGAGAAACATGATCGAAAGTTATTAGCTTTAGCCGGTGAGCTGGCGAAGCACATGAAGACAGAGCCTGATATATCGAGCCTGGGTTAGTTACTGACGAAACTCACCGTTGAAACAGCCCTTGGAGCTGAGATGGAAGGTATGGGCGGCATGAGGGTAACGATATTGATAAAGCGAAACAAGTTCATGCTTTTCTGCTGCCTGCCTTTAAAGTAATGCTTGTTATGCCACAAGTTCGACAGGCTCTTAGAGACCTTGATCATTAATGTCTTAGTGATAGAAAAAGCTACTTTTTGACGGAGTAAGACGTATTTTTTTACTTTGTTAAATAGACTGAATTGGTCAAAGTGTCATAATTTTGACTTTTATTGTAAGAGTAGCTACAGTACCTCTGTTTTCTGTTTTCTGTGAGATGTTGGGCGCACGTGAAGCAGAAGCTAATGGGGGAGATTGTAACGTGAAACAGACTGCTTATATGTTGTTGGTGGATGACGAAGAAGACCTACGCATGACGCTTCAGGAAACACTGGAAGACGCAAGCTATCATGTAACAACAGCAGCCAATGCCATGCGCGCACGTGAGGCTATGAGTCAGGGAAAGTATGATGTTGCGGTGCTCGATATTCGTTTGCCAGATGGAAGTGGTATTGATTTATTGCAAGAATTTCAGGCTGCAGACCCTGATATGGGCATTATTTTGATGACGGGCTTTTCTGAAGTGAACACGGCTGTTGAAGCTGTCCGTTTAGGTGCTGATGATTTTCTTAAAAAACCATTTGATTTAGGTGAGTTGCTTTTACGTATCGAAGAGCTGATGAAAAAAAGGAAGCTTAAGCAAGAGCATAGCACTTTGAAAAAGAAGGTCGCGGCAGATAGTAGCGCTGAATTATTAATGGGTCAGTGCGCATCGATTTGTAAAATTCGTGAAACAGCCAAGCTGCTAGGGGACTCTGACAGTACGGTATTGATTACGGGTGAGTCTGGTACAGGGAAAGAAGTGTTGGCGAATTTATTGCACGCATCAGGGAACCGTGCTGGTAAGCCGTTTGTATCCATTAACTGCGGAGCAATTCCGGAAGAGCTATTGGAATCAGAGCTTTTTGGACATGTAAAAGGGGCTTTTACAGGTGCTGTTCGGGCGCGACCTGGTCGCTTTGAAGTTGCCAACGGTGGTACTATATTTTTGGATGAAATTGGTGATATGAGCGCCAAGTTACAGGTGAAGCTGCTTCGTGTTTTGCAGGAGCGTTGCTTTGAGCCTGTTGGTAGTCACCAAAGTATTCAGGTGGATGTGCGTGTGGTTGCAGCGACACATCGGGATTTGGAAGAAGAAATTAATGAAGGGCGTTTTCGCGAGGATTTATTTTATCGTTTAAATGTGATTCCGCTGCAACTGCCAGCATTGCGGGAGCGTGGCGAGGATTCTTTGTTGTTGGCAGAGCATTTTATGGCGCTGTTCAATACCAAAAAGAAGACATCTATTCGAGGCTTTGATGACGTTTCAAAGCAGGCATTTGTGCATTACCAGTGGCCAGGCAATGTGCGTGAATTGCAAAACCTTATCGAACGAATTGCAACATTAAAGCGTGAAGGTGAAGTGACATTGGATGATTTACCATCACGGATGTTGAATGAAGGACAGCGTGCAATGCAAGGCTTTCGCATTGATATTGAAGAGCATGATAATTTGGATTTTAAAGGCATCGTGGATGAGTTTGAAAGCCACTTAATTCTTTCGGCCTTAAAACGCTGTGACTGGAATAAAAATCAGGCTGCCAAATTTTTGTCGATGAACCGTACAACGCTTGTGGAAAAAATTAAAAAGAAAGGCTTGGTTGCTTCAGTCGAATAAGAAAAAATTCTGTGGAGGGCTTGGTTTATTTGTAAGTATGTATCTAAGCAAGTGTTGAAAATGTACAACAACGTTTAGAGTTGTCTGTAATATTTCATACATTTGTTTCGGCATGAATTTTGCGTTGTTGGCATTATGTCGCCTAAATATGTTTTTTTATTGCTCTGCTATTGCTGTTTTCTGCCTCAAGCGCTGATGGCGAGCGAGCGGGTGGATGGTATTCGAGTTTTCTTGAATAATGGTAACCCTGAGCAATCGATTCGTATGTCCCAAGCCTTATTAGCCAATGAGGAGCTAGAAGATAAAGAGCGTTTTGAATTGTTATCTTTGGTTGCGGATGCCCAAGAAATGCGTGCTCAGTCTCAGTTCTATGGTGATGTTTCACTTGCTATAAATGCACTCAAAACTTTAAAAAAAGAATTTCCAGAGCGTGTAAATATCCCCGAGCAGCAGTGGCGCTTGGCTTGGCTATATTGGAAGCATGGCGATGAGAATGACGCATTGAAATATGCGCGTGAGTTGCGCTCTAACTACCCTGATCATGGTGAAGCGGTGCAGGCAGCGATGTTGATGGCGCGTATTTACATTGAACGAAAGAAGTGGAGTGAGGCGCGTTCTAGTCTGATTAAATATGGCTTAGGCGCAGATTTGGATAGTCGAGAAGAATCACTTACTAGGGCATGGATTGCCGTAGTTGATGTGGCTGAAGGGCGTAACGCTATAGCCTTAAAACAGTTGGATAGTGTGTTTACAAATTATCCCGATGTTGTGAGAAAGGATGATCGCCTTTGGTCTACATATATTCAAGTACTACACATCGCCAAAAGAGATAGAGATGCAATGAAGCAAGCGGATGCTTTTTTGAATGCCTATCTAAGTGGGGATTATGTGGCGAGGGTGCGCTTACTACGAGCTGATTTATGGCTGTTGTATAAAGCGAAACCTCCGGGTCGAATTGAACGTGAATATGATGTCTTGGCGCAGAAAAAAGCAGAACAAAGCTTAGGTAAACAAGCTTTTATGCGAAAGCTGATGTTGGCACATCGAAAAAGTCAGGATTACCATACATTGAAACCTGTGATTATTGCATTGAAGCGCTTGGCTGACCAAAATCAATTATCACCTATTGAAAATGAGGCGCAACTAGATCTGGCTCGTTTATGGCAACGTTTGAGTCAGAGTGATGCCGAACATAGCCCCAAACAAATTGATATGGTATCACTGGAGGATTTCTCTCGCGTGGCACGCTCTGAAATACAAAGTTATCGCTCGGAGGCTTTGCACGAGGGGACTGTTTTTTTTGAACGTACACTGCGGACGTTTTTGGATGCCGAAAATTGGGTGAAGGTGGTTTCAGTCTGGGAACGTTTCCCCATCTTTAGACGAGACACTTTGGATGTAGCAAAGCTACAACTGGGGGTTGCACATGCCTTACGGATGCTGATGGCTTATGAACAGTCCGAAATGTTGCTTGATAAACTGTATGCGCGTGCCAATGGTAGCGTCTGGGGGCAGAAGGTGATGCTGGAGCGCGCACGTTTATGGCTGGATCGTGGTGATGAAGGTGGTGTTGGTAGGGTATTGACCTGGTTGGATGAGCATGAATTTACTTTATATCGCCCTGAAATGCTTCTGTTAGTGGCTCGGATGCAGCTGCGAGCAAATAAACCAACGGCAGCTTCGCAAAGCATTATTAGTATATCGGTCGATGATATAACTATGGAAGAGCGGCTTACTTATTGGAAAGTACGGGCTAGAATTTCTGAGAAATTAAAACATTGGCATATGGCAGCACGAGCTTGGCGAGAATATGGTTTGATGCCAAATGCAGATACTGTAAAAGCTCTTATTGAGCAGGCAAACAGTGTATTTAAAGCTAAGGATTACCAGAAGGCCGAAGGTTTATATGAGCAGGTTGATGGAGAGAATCGGGATGCTTCTTGGTTGTATCATTACAGTATGTGCCAATTAAAAACGGGTAAACATAAGCAAGCTTTGGAAAAGTTAAAGCAGCAGAGCCAAGATGTTAGTGCAGGCATATATGCCTCACTGGCAGCACTCGCTGTAGCAGAGAAAAAGGCAAAAACACTACTGAAGGAGTATCCATGACTGTGAAAGCACCCATTTACTTATTGGATTTCCCTGAGCTAGTTGAAGCGGATGTGCGTGTGCAGTTGGGGCGCATGTTGCCGGACACTCCTGTAACATCGTATGTGCAAACGAGTGAAATTGAGCAGTGGATGCCTGATTGTGATGCTGTTATCTTGATTTGGGATGGATTGACGGTGTTGTCACGCGTTCGTAGGCTGTTTGAGAAGCAGCCTCAAGCCAATGTGGTTGTACTGGCAGCACAAGGTGATGCTGGCCGTGCTGAAGATTTGATGCAACTGGGTGTGATGGACTATCGCATGCTTCCTTGCCCCGATGAGGCAATGGAAATTTATGTGCGCAAAGCAGGTCATCAGGCCGAGCTAAGCCGTCAAGCAGAGACACAGCGTCAAGGTAGTGATGTGTTTATCACTCAGGATATAGATACACGCCGATTATTGGATCAGGTGGCATTGGTCGCACCGAGTCAGGCCTCTGTTTTGGTGGTCGGTGAGTCGGGTACAGGGAAGGAGCGTTTGTCACGTTATGTGCATCAATGCTCCAATCGCCGAGACCGTGCATTTGTCGCAATTAATTGTGCCGCAATTCCTGAGGGTATGCTTGAATCGGAGCTGTTTGGGCACGAAAAAGGAGCATTTACAGGTGCAACGCAATCGCGACCTGGAAAATTTGAAATTGCCCATGAGGGCACATTGTTACTTGATGAAATCACGGAGATGGCGCTTCATTTGCAAGCTAAATTATTGCGTGTTTTACAGGAAGGTGAGGTGGATAGGCTTGGTGGTCGAAAGCCTGTTAAGGTTGATGTGCGTATTATTGCTACCAGCAACCGCGATATTGTTCAGGCTGTTGAAAAGGGAGAGTTTCGTCAGGATTTATATTATCGATTGAATGTTGTTACGATTCAATTGCCAGCGCTGCGCCAGAGAACCAGTGATGTTGAACCATTATCCGAACACTTTTTGCAAAAATTTTCAGAAATGTATCATAAACCCGCCCCTCAATTGGCTGCGGATGCATTGCTACACCTTCAAAAGCACGCATGGCAGGGCAATGTCCGAGAATTGGAAAATTGTATGCACCGCGCCTTTTTAATGAGCCTTGATGGGTATATTCATCGTGAGCAACTGGGTTTTGCAGCGGTACCTCCGCCGTTGCAACAAGAAAATTCAGGGGTAGATGTTCAGGCTGGCATGAGCATTCGAGATATGGAGCGTGCTTTGATTGAGCAAACGTTGGAGCATGTGCAGGGGAACCGTACGGAAGCCGCGAAGCTCTTGGGCATCAGTATTCGTACTTTGCGCAATAAGCTCAAAGACTACCATTCTGGCACAGCATTTGCTGCGGCTTAATAAACCTCATGAAAGATGCCTTGTGGCACAATGAGGTGGTTAAGCTGTCAAGAAACTGACGAAATATAAGTAAGATTATTATATGATGTTTAGGTGGGCAGCGAGGTGAGAGTTAGTTTTTACTATAATCACTACGTTTTCAGAAGGAACTGAGCGTAACCTTATTAGCGATCCTTTGTAGGGAGATAATATGCCTCAGTCATTATTTGGTGCGGGACTTCTACGATTAGAATCGGCGATGTCGGCACGAGAAAAAGTGCAGAGTGTGTATGCGGCAAATATTGCCAATGCAGATACGCCTCATTATCGCGCAGACATGCGTACATTTTCAGATTTTTTGGCAGAAAAATCGGCTGCATCAGGGCCATCATCCATGGCTACAACCAATGCTGCACATCTTCAACCACATAAATCAGTATCTTTAAGCGGAGGTATTTTTAATCGTGCATCAGTAGCTGCGCGCATGGATGGTAATACCGTAGATACACAGCATGAAATGACAGCGATGGCAGAAAATCAAATGATGCATGAATTGAATATGACAATTTTGAAAGGTCGTCTGAATGGAATTGCAAATGTTATTAAAGAGGGAGGTCGCTAATGCCTAATACGCTATTTTCTTCCATGCATGTTAGTTCGGCAGGATTGTCTGCACAACGAGCTCGATTGGATGTGGTTGCAGAAAATGTTGCCAATGCAGAGTCAACACGTACTGAAAAAGGCGGGCCTTACCGTCGCAGACAAGTGGTTTTTCAGGCAGTCTCTACCGCGACAAAGCCATTTTCTTCAGTGTTTCAAAGTTCCTTTGAGCAAGGTTCTTTGCAGTCGGTGAAAGTATCTAAAACTATTGAGGATCAGCGGCCTTTCCGAGAGGTGCATGATCCCTCTAACCCAGATGCCGATGTAAATGGCAATGTAAAAATGCCGAATGTGAATACGGTGCAAGAAATGGTTGATATGAACTCAGCAGCAAGAAGTTTTGAGGCGAATGTCACGGTGATGGAAGCGTCCAAGCGGATGTTTCTCAAGTCACTCGAACTTATGCGTTAGGAGATTATAATGAATATTCAAGGTTTACCCTCACAATTAGGATCAGTAACACAAACTGAAAATAGCAAACCAAAAGGTAATTTTGGAGCCCTGTTGAAACAATATACGGCCGATGTAAATCATGATGTAAAAACAGCGGCCAAAAATGCTGAAACGTTGGCTGTTGATGGCGTAGGCAATGTGACTGAAACTATGCTGGCAGTAAAAAAAGCTGGTTTATCATTTCAGTTAATGATGGCTGCACGCAATAAAATGGTGGATGCATACCGTGAAGTTATGCGTATGCAGGTGTAAATAAGGCAACTTATGCTTAAGTTTGTTCGATAGGGTTAAAATATTTAAGACAATGATATTAGGGGCAATGTATGGCTGATTTACCTACAACTCAACAAATGGCAGCACCACAGGCTATGAATACGCCATTACATGGTGAGGTGGGTGCGGGGCAGGCACCAGCTGGGGGGCAGTTTATTCAGCTGCAAAATAGCTTAATTAACAATCGCCGAATTTTATTGTTTGTTGCAGGAACATTAATGTTGGCGGGGTTTCTTAGCTTGATGTTATGGTCGTCAGAAACGCCTTACCGTCCAATTTACACTGGCATGAATGAAAAAGATGCCTCAGCGATTGTTGAAATGTTACAAAAAGAACATGTGCCGTATAAGTTGCAAGGAGGTGGTACGGTACTTGTTCCTGCAGATAAGGTTTATGCCATGCGTTTGAAACTGGCAAGTCAGGATATGATACCAGGTTCGGGATCAGGCTTTGAAATCTTTGATCGTAGCAACGAGTTTGGTGTCAGCGATTTTACGCAAAAAATAAACTTACAACGTGCCCAACAAGGTGAATTAGCACGAACGATTGAGGTCTTGCCTCAAGTAACAGCCGCACGTGTACATTTGGTCATGCCGAAGGAGTCTGCATTTGCAGATCATGATCGTAAGGCAAGTGCTTCAGTTATGTTGCAGTTAATCGGCAATAAGCGTGTGGCAAAGAATACAGTAGAAGCTATTCAGAGCTTGGTCGCTGCGAGTATTCCAGAGCTGGATAAATCAGCAGTGACTATTGTAGATTCATCGGGTAATTTATTATCTTCTAAGGATGACCCACAAGCGGCAGGTGAAGGCGAAAGCATGCAGACTTATCAAAGCCAGATGGAAAAGCGAATGGAGAGTCGTTTAACTACGATGCTTGAGCAAGTGGTGGGGGCTGGGCAAGTTGTAGCGCGTGTTTCAGCCAAAATTAACCGTGAGTATGTAGAGCAAAATAGTAAAAAATATAACCCAGATGAACAGGTTTTACGTAGCCAGAGCAGTACTGAAGAAAATCGCACATCCATGCAGTCATCAGCTTCAGGCGTACCAGGCGTTGCATCGAATACGCCAGGGAACAACGCTGCTTTGGCGGGCGGCCCCGCTGCAGGGGCAGAAAAAGCTCAGCCGAGTGACCGCGCTAGCCGCCGTGATGAAACAAATAATTATGAAATAAGCTCAACTACTGAACATCGTATTGTTCCCTTTGGAAGTATTGAGAAGCTTTCGGTCGCAGTTATTGTGGGTGGTAGTTTCACAGCAGATAGTGAAGGCGTTAAGACGTTTGTTCCGCGCGGGAAGAGTGAGTTGAAAGGCTTGCAAACGTTGGTGCGTGGTGCGATAGGCTACGATGAAGATCGAGGTGATACAGTTGAATTGCAAAGCATGCCATTAATGGACATTTCCAGCATGCCTGATGCTGAGGCATTACAATCTGCTGAGAATAAAGCATTTTACTTGGAAATTGCGCGTTATAGTTTAGTCGGTATTGCATTGTTTTTATTGGCTTGGTTTTTGTTGCGCCCATTGGCTAAACGTATAACATCTACAGAAGGAGCTTCTGCAGATGCGGGGGGAAATAGTGCAGCTTTAGCTTATCAGCCAGAATTATCAGAAGATGCCCACTCACGTTTGGATAAGATGGAGAGAGCGCGTCAGGCGGTAAGCCATAACCCGGAGAGGGCAGGGAAAGTCTTAAATGAGTGGGTTGGAACAACATGAGTAAAGGCTCTAAGTCATTAACTGGGGAAGATAAAGCAGCGATTTTACTGTTTGCTTTGGGCCCTGAAGCATCGGCTCCTTTAATACGAGGCATGGATGATGTAACCATGTCACGTCTTGCTAGGCGTATGGCTGATTTGGGGAAAGTTGAGAGTGATGTGTTGCAAAAAGTTCTCGATGAATACATGGAGCGGCATGATTCAGATGATCCAATGATGCACTCATCGCGTAAAGATGTGATGGCATTGCTACATTTTGCTGTTGATGAAGATCGTGCCAACCGCATTCTAACAGATTTAAATCAGCCCAAGAAAATTACTGTTTGGGAAAAACTATCGCGTATTAAGCCTGAAATGATTGTTAGCTATATTGAAGCCGAGCACCCCCAAACCATTGCCTTAATTTTAGGGAATTTGGATACATCTGTAGCAAGCCAAGTTATTTCCCAGTTACCTGAAGATATGCAAATGTCCGTTGTGATGCGCATGTCCAAGATTGAAAGTGTGCCACAGGAGCTGGTCCGTGATATCGAAGAAACCTTAGAAAAGGAATTGTCTGAATCCACGGGAAATACGGGTATCAGCTTTGATGGCATGGTCAGTGTTGTCGAGATTCTCAAAACCTTGGATAAGAGTGTTTCTCGGCCTATTTTGGAGCGTCTGGAAGAGAAGGATGAAGAGTTGTTTTCGCAAGTGGATAAATTGTTATTGATCTTCGAGGATCTGCTTGAGTTGGAAGCCCGTGATATTCAAACTATCTTAAAGCATGTTTCTTCGGATGATTTGGTGCGTGCTTTAAAAGGAGCCCCCGACGATTTAGCGGAAAGTTTTTTTGCTAATATGTCACAACGTGCTGCAGAAATCATGCGTGAAGATATGCAAGTAATGGGGCCTCTGAAATTGGCAGATGTCGAAGATGCGCAGCAAACGATTTTACGTGCCGTACGTAAACTGGATGAAGATGGCTCGATCACCTTGGGAGGTGGCGATGATATGGTGTAAATTAAACACGGTGTCTATGGAGGCTTCTCTGTGGCACTAGCCCCTTTACCCATTACGGAAGATAAAGCTCTACATCAAGCAGCGCCATCTTCGCCTTACCCTGTCCTTGGAGAGCCTTCGCCAGCGCGGGTTGAAATGTCTTCGCAAGTATTGCCCGCAGAAGAACAGCGCATGCAAGAATTAGAGCGCATGTTACAAGAGGCTCAAGGACGTGCTGAAGTTATGGAGCGTGAGGCTTATGATAAAGCTTATGCTACAGGGGAAAAAGCGGGCATGGCTTTGGGAGCCAAACGAGCAGAGCAAAGCATTGAACACTTAGATAGGTTGCTCCAGCAGGCAGAAGAGCAAGTGCGGAACCTATCGAATGCATGTAATGATACTGTGTTAGATATTGCACAAAAAGTGATTGAACATGTGTTGGGCGAGCTGGGTGAGAAGCGTTATGAGATGATGCTTGTAGCTGTACAGCGGGCTGCTTTGCAGATGCCTAGCGTATCAGACTTATTATTATTGGTGAATTCAGATGATCTAGCTGTTTTTGAACGCTTGATAAAGGAAGATAGTATAGGGATGTGGCGACTAAGGACTCAGGCTGATGTTCCACCAGGCTGTTGTCGCTTGATATCGCAGCAACAAGATATTCAGGTTGACCCAGAGCAGGCTGTTCGAACAACGCTTGAGCAGTTACGCATGCGCTTACAGGGCGATGCAGGTGTAAACGAGCTTGTATGAGCATGACCCTGAAACCATCGCTTGGGAACAAAAACTACCGCAGTCAAATTTTTGACGATATAAAACAGACCCCTGTATATCCTTTACGTGGGCGAGTGCATAAAGTTTTAGGTCCTATGGTCGAAGCAACAGGCCTGACGAGCAGTATAGGTCATGCTTGTGATATTGCGTGTTCTGCGGGACATAGTATTGAAGCAGAAGTTGTTGGCTTTCGGGATGATAGAACCTTGTTAATGCCAGTAGGGTCAACACGGGGTATGGCTCCTGGGGATGTGGTTGTTCCGCAACTGCACGAGCCTTCCATACAAGTGGACGATACATTGAAGGGACGAGTCTTAGATGCTTTGGGTATTCCCATGGATGGAGAGCCATTCCATGCATCGGGAAAATCCTACCCCTTGCATGGCAAACGTTTGAATCCATATGATCGTCATATTATTGACGAACCGATGAATCTGGGCGTGCGCATGATGGACGCTTGCTTGCCGATGGGTTGGGGACAGCGTTTGGGTTTGTTTGCGGGTGCAGGTGTGGGTAAGAGTATGTTGATGGGCATGCTAGCGCGAAACTCTGATGCGGATATTAATGTGATTGCGCTTGTGGGTGAACGAAGTCGTGAAGTGCGTGAGTTTCTTGATATGTCATTGGGAAAAGAGGCTTTGGAGCGTAGCATCGTCGTTGTAGCAACATCGGATATGCCTCCCGTTTTACGTGTGCGAGCAGCATTGCTAGCGACTACGGTTGCCGAGGCATTTAGGGATAAAGGGAAGCGTGTTTTACTAATGATGGATAGCATGACACGTTTTGCGCAGGCACAACGTGAAATTGGATTGATGCTTGGTGAGCCTCCTGCGAGCAAGGGTTATACTCCATCTTGTTTTACTGCTTTGGCCGAGCTTTTGGAGCGTGCTGGCCCGGGCTCTCAATCTTCTGAGAAGCGTGGTGATATCAGTGGTTTATATACAGTGCTGGTGGAAGGCGATGATTTATCAGCTGACCCGGTTGCGGACTCTGCAATGGCGATTTTGGATGGTCATGCAGTGTTGGATCGCAAGCTTGCTGAGCAAGGTCATTACCCAGCGATTAATATGCAGCGCAGTATAAGCCGGCTTGAAACCCAGTTAAGTGAAGGGCCTCAATTGAATGCGGCACGCTCCTTGCGTAAAGAGTTATCACTGTATGAACGCATGGAGGATATGATTAATATGGGAGCTTATGAACAAGGTAGTAACCCTGAGCTTGACCGTGTTATTGCTCGCATGCCACAGATTCGAAATTTTCTCCAACAAACGCCAGATGGAAGATGCCGCCGCCAAGATGCTTTGCAGCAATTATTGCAATTAATGCAAAATACAGAGCAGTTAGTTAACCAATGAGTTTATCACCACATCAAATTTTAGCGCGTTTGGCTGAAAATGAGCGTACAAAAGCCCAAGAAGCACTGACTGAGTTGGGTCGTCAGCGTTTAGGCTTGCAAAAAAGGCGCGCCGAAGTTGAGGCCTCTATGCAGCAATTAATTGTTCAGCGTGATGCGACACTTGAGGCAGGCACAGAAGCCTATACGTTATTGACGATGGAAGCTGCGATGCGTGAGCAGCAATCATATTTATTACAAATTGAAGCGGGCATGAACGAGTTATGTGAATCAGAAGCAGCTTTGATTCGCGATTGGGTTAGCGCCAATCAAAAACATGACTCACATGGTAAAATGCAACAAACATTGGACAAGAAAGCATCAAGAGCCAATGAAACACGCAACCAAAAAAAAATGGATGATATTTTTGCTGCTAAATATGCACGGGAAGGTTCAATTCATGAATAGGCGCGCTTTACCAATACTATTGGCATTATTAACCGTATTTATCGCGGGACGTATTGGTATGTCGTTCGTGCAACATGGTGATAAAATTATTGTTTTACAACAAGGTAGTGCCAATGTCGTACCTGCAAACATTGAGCATGACGTCAAGTCTCCTCAGGATGTAAATTTGGCGTTGTTGGGAGACTTGTGGCTTCCATCAGCTGAAGCTGCAGCAAATATCCCAATTGATGAAGAGAGGCAGGATCAGTCTAAAAAAAGGCAAGATGCTGGTTCATTTCAGGCAGCACGTGAAAAAATGGATATGCGTGAAAAGAAGCTTGAAGAGCGGCAGACTGTTGCTAAAGAGGCCGAAGACCGTGCCAGCAAAAGAATTGAGGAACTAACAGCACTGGAAACCCGCATCCAAGACTTATTGGATCAAGAAAAAAGCATCAATGATAAAAAAATCAAACGCCTTACCACTGTTTATGAAGGTATGAAAGCGGACAAGGCAGCACCTGTGATTGCTCAAATGGATATGATGATCATTGTGAAGATGTTTTCTCGTATGAATGAAAAACAGGTGGGTAAAATTTTATCATTTCTTCCACCCAAGCAAGCTGTTGCAATTAGCCAAGCATTAACCAAGCGTATTGGGTCGCTTTAAGCTCGAATTTTAAGGCCCTTCAGCGATTGACTTGCTGCTTAAGATGCCGTTTTCCACTGCGCTACTGCGGGTGCTTTTTCATGTCCATAGTTTACAACTTCTTGCCAAATAGTTGGATGTTTTTCACGTAGCTTGCCGATGCTTGCTAATAGAAACTGAATGAATTTTTTGTTTGGCTCATCCATTTCCGAGATAATTTTAATGCCGACTAAATATGTATTGAGATCATAAGGGGAGGCTTGAAATGCCAATTTATATTTTGTTAAAGCTGACTCATACATAGCAAAGCGGTGCAGGTTATAAGTCTGTTTTAAATAGGAGGAGTTTAAAATTTTGGCTTCTGGTTTTATTTGTTTTATTTGTTTTGGGTGTTTTAACTTATGACGCAATAGGGAACGTTTTTTTTGAACCCATGTTTGCAATAATGATTGTTGATGGACTCGAATGAGGGTGTGAATAAGGCAAAATAATATGAGAATATTTATATTTAGCAGTATGAATGTATACCAATCATGGTTTGAGAGTGCGTTGCCTTGCTGCAATGTTTGAATGAGAGATGAGGTGTTTAAATGGTCGAAATACCATTGTAAAAGAGCTCTCCAATTTGTCATGCTTAGGCTAGATAAAAAGTTACTATCAATCATCACACACCTCCTTAAACAGTTGGCTTATTCTAGCCGTATGATATGGCAGTGCAGTGATCTAGGTCATAAATTAACGACACTTTTTTTAATGCACCTTTGCACTGTGTAATATCAGAAAATAATTGGGAAACTGAAGGCTGATGTTTTAAACTGGCGCATATTGCAGTTGACGGAGAAGGAGTGAATATGACACCCGAAGTAAAATCAGGTTATCATGATCGTATAGGCTTGTGGATGGTTGTTGTTGTTATCGTGCTTACAGCGGTAGTTTTCTTTTGGACGCGCTCTTATTACCAACATGAAAAGACACCTTTGGCGACACATGTCGATGCACAAGGCCATCTGCATATTTTAGGTATTACGCTGGGGGAAACAACGCTTAAAGAAGCGGAGTTAATCCTGCAAAGTAAAAGTGACGTCGCTTTATACCTTTACCCCGAAAAACATGAAAGGGCCGGGCGTAAGTTAGAAGCTTTTTTTCCAGCCATCGCAGATCATACAAAAGTTATATTGTTACTGGATATGAGTCGTGAAGGATTGGATAAGCTTGAATCGAAGGCAACAATCCCGCACTTGTACCCGAATAGTGTGGCGCGAATGAACCTTGCCGCGGATGACCGAAGAGCTTTGGACCAGGTGACTGTGCGAGAGCTGACATTGATTCCTAATTTAACTTTATCTGCTGAAAATATTAAAGCGCGTTTTGGTATGCCCGATGAATTAAAGGCTATGGAAAGCTATGACTTGTATGTATATCATAATACTGCTTTAAAGGTTCGTTTGAATAAAGACGAATCGGCAACGTTGCACTTTTTTAACCCAATTACGATACCATAATATGCATGCTGCTTCTGAGTATGGTGATTAAGCCCAAAACCATTATGAAAAATGCGGCAAAACGTAAGGTGTTTAAACGAAAAATTGGGCTCATCTTTTGCATAATGGATGGAACAAACATCATCGCAGGAATCGTACCCAATCCAAAACATGCCATCATGAAGCTGGCATGAATTGCGTTTCCTGAAGCAATACTCATGGCAAGTGCAGCATAAACCAAGCCGCAAGGTAACAAGCCATTAACGAGTCCTAATGCATACCAACCACGCAGCCGTGCATGTTTGGCTAGGCTATTTGCCAGTTGCATCAAGCCTGTTTTTCGTGTGACCCAAGCACTCAATCGTCGTACAGGATCAGGTAGCCAGCCAGCTAAGTTTAATGCAAAGATGATCATCAAAGAGCCTGCTAAGATGGCAATCAGGCGTTGAATAAGGTCGCCACCAAAGTCATGCAGAGCGAGGCCTGTAAAACCAAGTATTAGCCCGAGCATGGCATAGGTGCTGACTCGCCCTAACTGATATGTGAGTAAGCCAAGCCACCAATTTTTTTTAGCATTGATGCTTATGGCCGCTACCAAACCTCCACACATACCAACACAATGTAGGCTTCCCATAAAACCCATGACAAATACCCATAATAACATGGATGGAAGTGAATCCATTACAATGGGGGGTGATCTTGATGCTTTTTGTTATTACTTTTCATGTCATCATCATCGAGGATGCGGTGAGCGGGGCCTTCCATATCATCATACTGGCCATTTTTAACAGCCCAAAAAAATACCAGTACACTAACCAAACCAAGCAAAATCATACCTGGAATTAAACCGTAGATAACGCTCATAATGGGCTCCCAGACGCACATAAATTTTTTCCAGCTGATGGTAATGTTTTGTACTATAGGCTGGAAAATTACCATATAGGCACGTTGTTTGTTTCATGTTAAAAGAAAAATATTAATCAGTATGTGGGGGAAGAACAACTAATAAAAGCATTGACCATTTATAGTCACATAATTAACATTTATTTCATATGAATGTTAAGGAGATCGATATGAAAAAAGCCATAATAGCGACAAGTGCATTGGTCATGCTGACATCTGGACTTTTAGTAACAGAAGCCTTCGCTGGAGCTGAAAGCAGGTGTAAATCTTGTCATACATTTGAGCAGGGTGGAAAACATAAAACTGGCCCGAATTTGTTTGGTATTATGGGGAGCAAGGCTGGTAGTAGCGATTTTAAAAAATATAGTAAATCGCTTAAAGCTGGTGGCTGGGTTTGGAATGACGAAAATATGAAAGCATGGGTATGTGATTCCAAAAAAGCTATCAAAGAATTAACTGGCGATAAATATGCTAAAACCAAAATGGGTAAACAGAAGAAGTGTGGTGAGAAAGCAGCTGCAGTCGTTGCATTCTTAAACACACTTAAATAACAAGCGTTTGTAGGTTATAAGTTCTTTAACTCCAGTGCCTTCTATGCTTGGCACTGGAGTTTTTTATTTGCGCATGTGCTGCCGAATTAAAATAGCATTACCAATTACCACAAGTGAGCTCAGAGGCATGGCTAGTGCTGCAAAGATGGGAGTAATCCACGCCAGCATCGCTGTAGGCACTAATACAATATTATAGATCAGAGAAAAGGTTAGATTTTGGCGAATGCTTTTGAGAGTGCGTTTTCCTAATGCAAGTGCCCATGGAATATTTTGTAGCTCGCTTCCCATTAATACAATATCCGAGCATTCCATGGATACATCAGTGCCCGTGCCCATGGCAATGCTAATGTCAGCTTGAGCCAAGGCTGGTGCATCATTGACACCATCCCCAATCATTAACACATGCTCCCCCTGTTGCTGCAATAGCGAAACTTCAGTGGCTTTGTTTTCAGGTAAAACTTCTGCGATAACGCGTATGTTTAGGGTCATGTTTTGAGAGAGTTCTTTTTTTAAGTAATTTGCGGCGGCTATAGAATCACCTGTTAGGATGGTCATTGCTATATTTGATTGGGCTAAATAAGAGATAAGTGTATGTGTTCCCGCGCGTAGCTTATCTTCCAGTTGCAATAGCCCCAAGAGCTTTCCGTCAGCGGCAACAAAAATGGCAATGCCCATGCCTTGCTCAATACGACGGCAGGCATCGTGATGCTCTTTTGTTAAAATAATGCCATGACGTTGCATGAGTCGCTTATTTCCTACCCATACTTCACAGTCGCCATGTGGCGCTTGTACAATGCCTTGCACTCCCAGCCCCGCAACCACCTTTAAACTATGAGCATCAAAAAAACCTAGCTTTTTAGTCTCTTGAGATGCAGAGATAGCTTTTGCTATCGGGTGTGAATCATGGCGCTCTATGGAGCCTGCCAGTTGTAGAGCATGATTTGGGTTGTCTGCGAATAAAATATTTGTTACCGCGATATTTCCTTCCGTCAATGTTCCCGTTTTATCCATGATGACGTGGCTAATACCTGCCAGCTTTTCCAGTGCCTTACCGTTACGAATAAGAACACCATGCTTTGCTGCTAAACCCGTACTCACAGCAATGGCCATCGGCGTTGCTAAGCCCAAGGCACATGGGCAAGTAATAATCAGCACGGCAGTTGCGGCTAATAATGCGGTATTTACATCAATGCTAAACCAATAAAGAAAGGTTAAACTAGCAAGGCTAAGGGTAACACCGACAAAATACGGTGCGATGCGATCTGCTAAGTCCTGAATATGTGCTTTGGAACCTTGGGCCGATTCAACCAAATGAATAATGCGCGAAAGCACGGTCTCTGAGCCCAGCTTTTCAACCTGCATAGATAAGGGAGATTCCCCATTTACCGTGCCAGCTATGAGGCTGCAGTGAATGCTTTTATGAATGGCTTTAGACTCACCTGTTAACATAGATTCATTGACATGGGATTGCCCTTCAATCACTGAGCCATCAGCTGGTATTTTATCGCCGGGTCGAATACGCAAGTGATCCCCAACATGTAATTTGCGCACGGATACACGCTCTTCACCATGTTCGGTAATTCGAGTTGCCATGCGTGGCTGTAGCTCCAAAAGCCGTAGTGTGGCAGATGAAGCATTGCGCCTAGCCAGTGCCTCAAGATAACGGCCAATTAAGATTACAAACAAAAAGGTTACAACGGTATCAAAATAAACATGTGAGCCCGCAATCCAAGTTTGCCATACAGAATAGGTATAGGTAATCAAAGCGCCAATGGCGATGGGTAAGTCCATGCCAAGCAGCCCTTGGCATAGACCTTGCCAAGCGGAGCGTAAGATTGAGCTGCCTGAGTAAAATAAGACGGGTGTCGCAATGGCAAAGCTAACCCAATGGAAAAAATGGCTGTATTCATTGCTAATTCCAGAAAATGCTCCTGCATAGAGAGCAATAGAAATCCACATGATATTCATCGCACCAAAACCAGCAAAACCTAGCCTAAAAAGAAGTTTTCGATTGTGCTCTCGAATTGCTCCTTCAGCACTATCAGCGTCAAATGGAACTGCCGCATAACCCAAGCCTGCTAAACGCCGGATTACATCAGAAAGGGCTAGATTTTTGGGCTGCCAATGCAGTGCCAAGCGGTGATGTGCCAGGTTCACTTCGGCCTGAATAATACCATCCATACCCACCAGAGCTTTTTCAATCAGCCATACGCAAGCTGCACAGTGAATGCCTTCCACCATCAGCTGTGTTTTACAGGAATCATCCGCAAGGTTTTGTACAAATTCAGCTTGGACTTCAGGCAAGTCATATTGTTCTATATCCGTAGGTGCATCGGGTGGAGGCGCAATGGTTGATTCTCGATGCTTCAAACGCTGATAAAAATTATCTAGTCCTACTTCATGAATAATCTGACAAACATTTAAACAGCCGCTACAGCAGAAATGATGTTGTACGCCTTGAACATCTCCTAGGCAAGCGGCAGCGCCTTTGGCGGGAAGACTGCAATGGAAACATACTTTAAGTTCGTTATTTTTTGACAAAGATACGTTCAGCTGTATCGAAATGTTGTTTTTCTACATCAATACGGGCGATAACATCCCAGTGGCCAGGTAATGGGAATGCAATCGGCGCAATGAATGTTCCGGCCTCGGAAAATGTTAAGTTTATGGCGAAATCACGGCTAGCATCATTAGGACGGTAGGCTTTCAGAGTGACATTGCCTTTTTGCACAGGCCTTCCTTGATGATCCATCGCATATAAACGAACAGTTTGTGCTTGCTTGACCTGCATATTACTTGGCATAAGCAATTGCAAACGCCATGCTGTAGGTGCCGCTTTTTGGCGCGTTTTTTCATCATGAAAATACTCTTTGCCACGTTCGTAATAATCATTGGCAACCAAGTTGGGTGGAAACATATAGGCGTAAGAAATAAACCCAAAATTTACAGTAAGCGTGACACCAACCACTGCGAGAATTCCTTGCAGCCATGGGTTTTTAAGGTCGTTTTTAAGTTGTTCGCTGATCATGTATGGCTCCTGTTATCGACCTTTTATAAAGACCGACGCATATTCGACGCGGATAGTAGGTGACTCGACACTCTCTAGTATAAATCGGACGGGTGTTTGTTTGTCTTTCAAAGTTTCGGGTCGAGCGGTTAAAAAGATGGGAAGCGGAATGATTTTACCACTTTCGAGCAGAATGGTTGCATTTTTGCGTTTGGATATTTTGATGTCTTCTGTGCTAATAATACTTACATGCATATGTAGGTCTTTAGCTGTTTTATTAACAGCTTTGATGGTGTATTTATTTTTAACACTGCCATCAGACATTTGAATAAATAATGGCTGCCGTTCATGTACAATGGATAACTCGACAGGTGGAATATGGGTTAAACCATAAAGGATACCTGCCATGGAGAGAAATAAAATGATGCTATAGGTTAGGACGCGTGGCCGTTTGAATAGTGCAGGAAGAGGTTCGCCATCCATTTCTTTTCCTGAGGCATAACGAATAAGCCCTTTGGGCCGATTAACCTTCTCCATAATACTATCACAGGCATCGATGCACATGCCGCAGGTAATACAGCCCTCATTCATGCCTTCGCGTATATCAACACCCGTAGGACAAACACCGACACATAAGTGACAATCAATACAGTCACCACGGGCATCGCTACCTTTACCATGAAGTTTGCCTCGCGGTTCGCCGCGTGAAACATCATAGGTTGGCATTTCTGTATCTTTATCCACCATAACACTTTGAATCCGCGCGTATGGACAGAGCCAGAAACAGACTTGTTCACGCATAAAACCAGCGAATATATAGGTGAATAAAAAAATTGTTGCCAAGGTTACCCAAGCAATAAGTGGTGCATCGAATGTTAAATAACTATGCCATAGTTCATAGACATCGGCGAAATAAGCCGCAAATGTGACACTTGTAAGAATGGAAGTAAGTATCCACAGACTATGCTTGAAAGCCTTGAGCTTAATCTTACGTATAGTCCAAGATGCAGTATCCAGCCTGCGCCGTTGGATAGGGTTACCTTCAATTTTATCTTCAATCCACGTAAACCAGTCTGTCCAAATGGTTTGAAAACAGAAATAACCACACCAAATACGCCCTGCGATTGCGGTAGCTGCAAATAAAGTGATGGCCAGAAGAATTAGCACCAAAGATAACATCCAAATATCTTGCGGCCATATAGTCAGTGCCCAAAAGTGAAACTGACGATGTGGAATATCAAATAGAACTGCCTGTGCACCTTCCCAACGGAAATAAGGCGTGATAAAAAACAATAAATATAAAGCAGAAGCGTACCATTTGTAGCTACGAAAACGCCCTAAAATACGTTTAGCATGAATGGTTTCATCACCAGTGTTTACATGCCAATGTGTTGCGTCCGCATAAAGATCTTCTGCTTTATCTTGTTTGTTTTCAGCCATGGAAGCTCCTTATTCGTGAATGATAAACATATCCCAAAGGAAAAGGGAGGCTCTATGAACCTCCCTCCCCTAAATTTTCTGGTTGCTGTTATCTATTCGGAATCATCATTGCTAGAGATAACTTTAAAAAACCAATAAGCCGCATAAATGCCGATCAGAATAGTAAGGCCAACGCCGATAAATGTACCAATGACTACTGCATCCATATTGCTCTCCTATTTGCCGCCACCAAATTGATGAACTTTTACAGCCAACATCTTGATAGTCTCTGGGCTAAGTTTTTCACCAAAAGCGGGCATGATAGCTATGCGCGTATTTGGAAAATCTGCGGGATCCTCATTCACTCCGCTATTGATGGTGCGGAGTATAGCCTCACGTGTACCACCAAAACGCCATATGCCATCGGTTAAGTTCGCCGCACCCGTGCCTAAATCATTGATGGCACCACCTTTGGCATCGGCACCATGACAACCCGCGCAACCGGATTCATTAAATAAAGCCAAGCCTTTCGGCGTTGCTTTACCCTGTGATGAAGCCAGTACAAAGTCAGCTAATTTTTCAATATCAGCGTCATCAATCATACCTTTATGAGCAGGCATTGACCCTTCACGACCATCGGTAATTGTTTCAACGATGGTGTCAAAATCACCACCATATAACCAAGCATCATCTGCCAAGTTTGGAAACAATCCTGGCGCGCCTTCACCACCAGCACCATGGCACCCAGCACAGCTATCACCGAAGGTGGCTTTTGCAGAAGATTCTGCAAAATTACGCATACTTGGATCAGCCAATAAAGCCTGACCATCCATTGCTGCAACCTTTTTTAAATAAGGAGCTTTAATAGCATCATTTTCGGCAACGGCTTCCTTAAACTCTTTAATTTGAGTCCAGCCAAGAATGCCTTTGGTAGACTCATGAACCAATGGAATAGAGGGATAAAGAACAAAATAAATAATGCACCAAATCCAGCCTGCATGAAAACAAATCATCCACCAGCGTGGTGGAGGGTTGGTTAGTTCACGAATGCCATCCCACTCATGTCCCGTATCTGGGGCTTGTTGCGGCTTATTTTCCTTGGCCATGTTCAACCTCCCTACCTTTGTCCTCATCATGTTCGTGATCTTCATTGACAAAATCACGATGCTTTTCAAATTTATCCCGGTTTTTCGGGTTAAATACCCAGATGTATAAACCAAGCATTAATGCTGTAAGTACTAGTACAATGATCAGGCCGCTCCAGTCAGCATGCGTCATGGCGACCCAGTCGGTAGAGAAATATTCGCGTAGACTATTCACGATAATCTTTCCCTTTTTCGAAATTGACCATCGTGCCGAGCACCTGTAAATAGGCGATAATAGCATCCATTTCTGTTTTGCCTCGCACAGCATCTGCGGCACCTGCAAAGTCAGCATCAGTATATGGAACGCCAACCATTGCCAATGCGCGCAATTTCCTTTCGGTTAGACTGTCATCAATAATATGGTCTTCAAAGAAGGCATAGTTTGGCATCACAGACTCTGGTACCAAGGAGCGTGGAGCACGTAAATGCTGGCGCTGCCATGCATTTGAATATTTGCCGCCGACACGAGCCAAATCAGGCCCCGTACGTTTAGAGCCCCATTGGAATGGGTGATCGTATTTTGATTCAGCTGCCAATGAATAGTGGCCATAACGTTCTTTTTCATCACGGAAGGGGCGGATCATTTGTGAATGGCATAAATAACAGCCTTCACGGACATAAACATCGCGCCCTTCTTGTTCAAGTGCCGTATAAGGGCGAATACTGTCTTCTTCTTCGGTTAGGGTTTCAATGGTGTTATCAAGATAATATAGAGGGACAATTTCTACGATACCACCAATTGAAACAACAATAGCCACCATGACTATTAGGCCCCAAATGTTCTTTTCGAGTTTCTCTTGAAATGACATATTAGACCCCTTGAGCCGCAGTCGTACTTGGCTGGCTGCTGCTGTTTCGAATGGTCATCACGATGTTATAAAGCATGACTATTGCGCCAAGTAGTACAAGCAGGCCACCGACTGAACGCAATACATAATAAGGGTGCATTGCGACAACGCTTTCGGCAAACGTGTAGGAAAGGTTGCCGTAGTCATCGGTTGCACGCCACATCAAACCTTGCATGATACCAGAAACCCACATTGCACAAATATAAATCACAGTACCAATGGTATGAATCCAGAAATGGTTATTTACAAGTGAGACTGAATAAATGTCGGTTTTCCACAAACGTGGAACCAAGTGATAAATTGCGCCGATGGATACCATGGCAACCCAACCAAGCGCACCTGAATGCACATGACCAATCGTCCAGTCTGTGTAGTGAGATAGAGCATTGACTGTTTTAAGTGACATCACAGGGCCCTCAAATGTGGACATGGCATAAAATGCCAGTGAAACAACCAAAAAGCGTAAAACATAATCATCGCGCAACTTGTTCCATGCGCCAGATAAGGTCATTAAGCCATTAATGGCACCACCCCACGATGGGATAATCATAGCAATGGAAACAGCAGCACCAAGTGAGCCAGCCCAGTCTGGTAAAGCAGTATATTGAAGGTGATGTGCACCCAACCAAACATAACCAAACATCAATGCCCAGAAGTGCAAAACAGATAAGCGGTAGGAATAAATAGGCAAGTCAGCTTGTTTGGGAATGAAATAATACATAATTCCCAAGAATCCTGCTGTTAAGAAGAAACCTACAGCATTATGCCCCCACCACCATTGAATCATGGCATCATGCACACCTGAATAGATGGAGTATGAGTGGGTTAATGTTACGGGTACAACCAGTGAATTCACCACATGCAGGTAAGTAATCATAATCATCATGCCGAGGAAGAACCAGTTAGCCACATAGATATGTGATACCCTGCGATTGGCAATGGTCATAATAAAATTGAACATATAAGAGAGCCAAACGATGGCAATGGCAATATCAATCGGCCATTCTAATTCAGCATACTCTTTACCTTGTGTCCAACCCATTGGAAATGAAATAACAGCAGCAACGATAATTAGGTTCCAGCCCCAAAAGGTGAACCATGCGAGTTTGTTACTCCATAAAGCCACAGCACAAGTTCGCTGCACTACATAAAATGCTGTTGCCATCAATGTGCAGCCACCAAATGCGAAAATTACCGCATTGGTATGTAAGGGGCGTAAACGGCCAAAACTAAGATACTCATTAACATTTAATGCAGGGAATGATAACTGCCAAGCAATGAGGTCGCCCACAAGGGCGCCTACAACAAGGTAAATCACCGAGCAAATAGCAAATGCTTTTACAATTGCCATGTTGTAGTTGGGATTTTCAGGGGTATTCTCGACCACTGTCTCCACCTCCTTAGGGAATAATAACCACATAAGTTATATTAAAAATACATGAATGCAAATTTAACCTGACTTCAAGTAATGGCATGATGCTGAGTAATCACCATGACAACAATATGACAGTGTCATGCTGTCATACGGGAATGTAAGGTAAGTATTAGTTTTTCTTTATAGAATGCTTATTGGCGAGAGGTTGTTTTTGCTTGAATTTTAGCATCAATAAACTGGTGGTGATGGACTCCAATTAGTTCTGCAACTTTGCGAATCAATGCTTCTTCATAAACATCAACATGCTGGTCAGCCATGGCAATGAGCCATAGCTGGCGAATAATATCGATACGCTCTTGTACGGAGTAAGCCTTGATAAGCGGCGCAGTAAACTGGCGTAAGTCGTGGGCTTTAAGGCTCGATTGTGTGGCTTGTTTGATGTGATGTTCGGCATCTTTTG
>Ga0316204_10002810_pt1 | contig 37656 bp, 29 predicted proteins | sample 6monrhotite_MG_2_FD_205661 | JGI IMG/M metagenome (GOLD analysis project Ga0316204, IMG submission 205661) | Microbial mat bacterial communities from mineral coupon in-situ incubated in ocean water Damariscotta River, Maine, United States -... | ecosystem: Environmental > Aquatic > Marine >... | reverse complement strand
TACCTTGATCGAAGTATTAATTGTGGTTGCAATTTTGGGTATTTTGGCGGCAATCGTGATTCCCGCTTATTCAGAGCAGGTACGGAAAACCCGCCGCTCTGACGCCAAAATTACATTGATGCAAAACGCACAGACCCTTGAGCGCTGCCTCAGTGACAACAATTCTTATGACCCCACTGTTGGTGATGGCTGTACAGATTTTACCGTCAGCGGTGGTGTACAGTCTGCGGAGGGCTTTTACACGATTACCGCAACCACTCAGACGACCTCAGCCTATATATTACAAGCCGATCCCATCGGCGCCCAGGCTGACGACACCCATTGTGACACGTTCACTTTGGACCAAACCGGCCTGCAAAGCGCAACGAACAGCGACGGCGTTGCCCAAACTGATTGCTGGTAAGTCGGATTCTTATTGGGTAAACGGGCATCCCCCACAGTATGAGACCAACAAATAGCGACTTACACCAACTACTTAAGGCCCGGCAAAAATACCTGGCCAGAAGTGGAAGCTATGAAATGTACCCCGCTTCTGTTCCAGCCGCCGCCATCTCATTCAATTGATTATTGCGCGTTACAACTACTTTTAGCAAACGTAACTTGTTGTTAATTAAATATTAATCAAACAGTCTTTAAACATTAAATTAAGCACTTAACAAACGATTCCCTTAGCATCAGCTCACCGACACTGGCCTGTATGTTTTTTATACCGCTCGTCGGTAAATTTCACCGCTAATCACAATTCTGCTTACGTACCACCTACGTTATACGGCATACTGATTTCAAGTTAACTAGTCACTCAGTCGCAATCAGGTTGTAATCTTATGAAGCAGTATGGCTTTACGCTTATTGAATTAATTGTCACCCTCTCCATCGCGGCCATTATTACCACGGCTGCCGTGCCCAGTTTACAAAGCTTTATACAAAACAACCGCATGTCCACTACCGTGCATCATTTTGTCACCACACTAAACCTTGCGCGAAGTGAAGCGGTAAAACGTGGCGAGCGGGTCACGGTATGCAAAAGTGCCGACCTGATTAACTGCGTTACAACCAACGGCTGGGAACAAGGCTGGATTGTTTTTGTGGACAGCAATGGCAATGGAACTCGCCAGGCACCGGGCGAAATACTATTGCGGGTACATAATGCTTTGCCCGGCAACATTATCATTTCCGGACAAACCGACGTGGAAAGCATTATTTCCTACGCCGGCACCGGATTTGCGCAACGCATAGGCGGTGCAGCAATTGACGCAAACCAGTCTACGCTCATTCTTTGCGACCCGCGTGCCTATGGTGACTTTGCTCGCGCAATTACCATATCCACCACCGGCAGCGTACGCAGCATGCAAGCAACCGACCCTGGCGTTAACGCCGCAATTCGGACCGCCGCAAGCTGTGATGTCTAACGGACTTAAACCATTACGCAATAAATAGTAAAGGCCATTAAACAATGACGCATCACTCTTTTTATTCCCGCCATAACGGCTTTACCATCATTGAGGTGCTTGTCTCACTGTTGGTGATTTCCGTTGGCCTGTTAGGGATGGCAGGGTTACAAACCGTCGGCATACAACAAAGCCACAAGTCTTATTTAAAAACACAGGCCTCGTTACTGGCCTTTGATATGGCCGACCGTATGCGGGCAAATTTAGTGGGGGTTGCGGCTGGCGCCTATAATGCCGTTAACAGTGTCGATAGCCTTGTCGAAACCATACCCGCCTGCATTGGCAGCGAAACGCCCTGCTCAGCCGCCGACACCGCCTCATACGATGCTTACCAGTGGTCAAACCTCGCCTCTAACCTTTCCATTCCCAGTACCTTGCCTGGCGGGCAAGGCATCATTACTCGGAACGGAACCGGTATTTTTACCATTACGGTTTTTTGGGACGAAGCACGAACCGGGGCAACCGGCACGAATTGCAGTAATGACCCGGCAGTGGACCTGGCGTGTTTCAGCCTTGAGTTCCAACCATGAGTTCCAACCATGAGCTCCAATCGAGTGTCAGCCATGATGACGCCATACAACCAAACTGAAAACAGGTAGTTCGAGCCATGAACACAGGTATCAAAACACACCCATCGGGCTTTACCTTAGTGGAAACACTGGTGGCCATGACCATAAGCCTGTTACTGCTGGCCGGCGTGTTACAGGTTTTCCAAAGCTCCAAGCAGTCATACAACATCCAGCAGGCCTTGAGCCAAATACAGGAGAATGCCAGACTGATTACCGACCTGATGATTCGAGACATCAGCGCTTCAGGTTACATGGGTTGCCTGGACTCCATGGGTCGCGTCATCAACACACTCTCCGATCAAAGCATCCGTTATGATTACATAGATGCACTGGCAGGCACCGAAGGGGGCGCAGGCACCCCCGATTCAATCAGCATTCGGCGTGCCTCAGAGGCGACCGCTATCCCCGTTACGGCACCCATGGTAAGCCAGGTCGGTTCACTGCAACTGGACCCTGCCCACATTAACTATAATTCGCTACAGCAATGGGATGTTGTCACGGTGAGTGACTGCGCGGACACGGGGGTGTTTATGATTACCAACGACCCCGGCGTTGACGGCATCATTGCGCACGCAGCCGGGGTGGACGCCACAACCGGCCCCAATGAAGGTCAGTCCAATACCACCCAGGATTTGCAACGTATTTTTGGTTCACCATCTGCCTCTGCTGCAAAAATTTATCGGGTGGGTACCACAAGCTATCAACTGCAACCCAGTGGTTCAGGGCGTAACACAACCTCGCTGTTTGTAACACCCGGTGGTGAGTTGGTTGAAGGCGTTGACGACTTACAAATTCAGTATGGCATTGGCAGCACCAGCACGCCGGTCATTGCCGAACAATATGTAAATGCCGACAACGTCACTGACTGGAACAACGTGATCAGTGTTCGAATCACCTTTGCCCTGAACAGCGTGGGCATCATCATCAACCCAGGCGATGGCGACGGCTTGTTACGCAAAACCTTTACCACCACCATTCGTCTTAGAAACCGGGCACCGGCATGAAACACCCCCGCATCCCAAAACATTCGAACGGCTCAATATTGGTCACCAGTATGTTACTGCTGTTGGTCATGACCATTCTGGCGGTCACCGCATTGGACTCAACCGTTATGGAAGAAAAAATGTCATCCAATACCCGCCAGAAAAACCTGGCCCATCAAGCAGCCGAAACCGCAATTAAAGCGGCTGAAGCCTGGTTAAACACGACCGCCAATGTCGGCATCCATGCCCATGTCAGCCAGAAATTCAAGGGCGCTGATGCGCTGTACGACAGCACCAAAAGTGCATCGACACTGAGCTGGGATACCAATACCAGCAGTGTATGGGCCACCGGCAACAGTCAGGCGGTAACCACACTGACAACGACTTTCCCCACCGACCCCAGCGTGATTCCCGGTCCCCCAAGGTATGTCATCGAATACGTTGGACGGATAGGCGAACCACCACTTAATTTTAGCGACCCTGACTTGCGACCATACGCCTTTCGTATCATTGCCATTGGCTGGGGACCGGACAAAAACACCAAAGTTGTTCTGTCCAGCTCATTTAACAAACGTTTGCTGTAAGCAACAACAAACCGGCGCCGAATCAATTATGCCACATCATTTAATAAAATCCATTTAACGTAGCTGTAAGGAGCGTGCCATGAAATTCGGTACCGGAACACACAATACCTCACAACGTGTATTACCAAATAGATCGGTAACGGCCGCAATGCTGATGGTTGCGGGCCTATTGACAGGGCCAGCCGTACTTGCAGCACCCGGAGTATTGGCGGAAAAACCACTTATTCTGGAGACTAATCCGGTTCAACCCAATATCTATTTTCTGGTTGACGATTCAGGCAGCATGGATTGGGAAGATCTGTTAAACGCCGGCACGGCGTTTCCCGCCGATTCCGCAAACGGCAGCGATGGCCTTAACTTTACCTCCAGCAATAATCTGCAACGGCGTCTTTTGTGTCGCGGTTTTAACGTCATGGCTTACGACCCCGGCGTCAGTTACCAACCCTGGGCTGGTGTCGACAGCAGCGGTACTGCCTATGCCAACCTTACGTTAACCACGGCCCGTGCTAATCCCTATAACACCGGTGTATCGGATATCAGTGATCATCAATACGTTACCTGGACTGACGGCGACAATGATGGTCAATATGATGGTCCCGGCAGTACCGACATTAGTGCTGCCGCGTCCGGCACTGACGAATGCGACATTGGCCACCCAGTCGCCGTTAACGCGCTTAGCAGCCTGCAGCAGCAAAACTACGCCAACTGGTACAGTTATTACCGCAAACGCGAGTATGTCGCCAAACGCGCCTTGTCACAAATCATTAAGGATTCCTCTGCCCGCATTGGCCTTGGCAGCCTGCACAATCACAACAGCATACGCACCCCGGTACGTGACATTGACGACATCACCACCCCCATTAATGCTACCGCACAAGGTAACAAAACCACCTTGTTGTCCAATTTATTTAATATTAACTCCGACAATGGCACTCCCCTGCGTACCGGGCTGGAAAACGTGGGTAAATATTTCGCCAACGACCTCTCTGGCTCCTGGGGCGCCAGCCCTATTTTATCTGCCGCCCACGGCGGACAATGCCAGAAAAACTTTGCCGTGGTCATGTCCGATGGCTTCTGGAACGGTGGTGCCCCCGATGTGGGCAATACGGACCAGGACGGCACCGGCCCATGGGATGGTGGGTCTTACGCCGACACAAACAGTAACACCCTGGCAGACGTTGCCATGAATTATTATGAAACTGATTTAAACGATGTGCTTGCTGATAAGGTGTCAAAAACGCCGGGTATCGATGAGAATACCGCACAGCATTTGGTAACCTACACCGTGGCTTTTGGCGTGAATGGCACATTATCCGCGAATCCACCCAACACCACGGACGCGTTTACCTGGCCGACACCGGTAAGAAATGAACAAACCACCATTGACGACATGCGGCACGCTGCCTGGAATGGCCGCGGCCTGTTTTTAAGTGCGGCTGATCCTCAGCAATTGATCACTTCACTTGGCAAAGCCATAAAGGATATTGACGCCCGCTCCTCCAGTTCAGCCGCTGCAGCACTGAACAGCACCAGCCTGCAGGCGGATAGCCTGATATACCTGGCAAGCTACAACTCTACTGCGTGGCAGGGCAGTTTAAGTGCCTTTAATATTGCTGAAAACGGCACACTGGAAACACTACAATGGGAAGCCGGCGCAAAACTTAACGACATTGCTACCGCCGATTTGTTAACGAACCGCAAGCTTTACACCTACAACGGTACATCAATCAATGCATTTACCGTTGGCAATTTGACCGCGACCCAAAAAGCGGATTTAGTGGTCAATAAACCCGCCACAGAATCCGAAACGAATTACCTGACCCGCAAAGTGAAGTACTTTTACGGCGATCATAGCGATGAGGTGGGCGGCAGTGGCCTGCAGGATTTCCGCAATCGCAATTCTCAACGACTGGGCGATATTGTGCATTCCGCGCCCATCTATGTTGGCAAACCCAATACACCCTATCCCGATGCATTTGAAGGCACGGGTAATCTCTATTCCAGCTTTGCCAGCAGCCAATCCAGCCGTACCGGCACGGTTTTTGTTGGTTCGAACGATGGCATGTTACACGCTTTTAATGCTGAAACCGGCGTGGAACGCTTTGCTTACCTGCCAAACCTGGTGTATTCATCTGGCGCGGGCCAGGGTTTGCATGCCCTGGCGGAAACGGTTTACCAACACAATTATTATGTAGACCTGACGCCAACCGTGGCCGATGTATTTGTTGGTGGCTGGAAAACCATGCTGGTGGGCGGCCTGCGTGGCGGCGGCAAAGGAATATTTGCCCTGGATATCACGACAGAAGGCACCCCAACCACGCAATTTGAATTTACCCACACAGACCTGGGTTATACCTTTAGCGATATCCAGATTGCCAAAATGAACAACGGCAAATGGGCCGCTATTTTCGGCAACGGCTATAACAACACCGGTGATGGCAGGGCCAAGCTGTTTATTGTGTACCTGGACAAATCCGGCTACAACATTATTGATACCGGTGCAGGCACGCTTGCCAATGGGGATTGCGGCGATGTCGACAGCGATTGTAATGGATTATCATCACCCGCACTGGCTGACATGAATGGCGACGGCCGAATCGATAGAGTCTACGCCGGTGACTTGCAGGGAAAAATGTGGGCGTTTAATGTCGGCAGCACCACCCCCGCCGAATGGGCGCTGGCCTTCGGTGCCGACACGCCTTTAATGACCGCCTGCCGCTCCGCAACAAGCCCCTGCCCGGTGGCGGACCGCCAACCCATTACCACCCGGCCTGCGCTGGCCCGGCATCCGACGCAACGCACGGTAGCGACTTACACTAATCTTATGGTTATGTTTGGCACCGGCCAATACCTGGTGGATAGCGACATCGCTGATACCGCAGCTCAAAGTGTGTATGGCATCTGGGACCGCAGTGACAGCAACCTGGTGCGCAGTAACCTGATACAACAGACCCTGACCGCCGCCACCAGCCAAAGTGGCATCCCCATACGCACGGTGACGGACACCGCGGTAAACTACAGCTCATTAAGCACCACTGACTACGGTTGGTATCTGGACCTGCCCGAATCGAAAGAACGCATGGTGGTAAACCCGGTGAGTTATGGTGGCGTGGTGTTCTTTAACACCATGACCCCCACCACGGCACAAATCTGCGACAGCGCCGGGGGCAGTGGCTGGTTAATGGCGCTGGATATCATGAGCGGTGGTGAACCTTATTTCGCGCCACTGGATACCAATAATGACACCCATTTTAATACCACCGACGGCACAGCCACCAAAATCGCAGTGGGCAGTAAAATTGAAGGCGTGCCAACGGAATCAAAATTTATCAGCGATAAACGCATCACCGTGGACTCTAATAAAAACGTTAATGTGCAAAATATACAGGGCATCGCCCCCATACCTGCATCACGTTTATCATGGACCAGTGTGTACTAACAAACAGAGATGCCACGCTAAACGCAGCCAATATTAATGAGTGAGGTAAACGATATGCTAAAGCCAAAAAGCGCGCCAATGATAACCGTAATGATGGTGTTTTTAATCATGGTACTTTTAAGCACTAACACCGCCGCAACCGATGACCTGAAGAGGTTTATCGTCAGCCAGCTGGATGGCCGCGGCACGGTGGATGTCATTAATGTTGACGCACGCATCATTATTGTGGATGACCGCTTATACCAATTATCAAAAAACATTAACGTTTTTGACGTTAAACATAAAACCAATGTGCGCGTTGGCCGCATACGCGCAGGAAATCACGTTGGATTTAAAACTTCGGCATTAAAAAAACCAACGGCACCCTACGATCAGCTGATCACTAAAATTTGGCTATTACCCAACGATCGCTTTTGAGGGACATTGTTTTTCACGACGGTGATGTGAATTGATGTTTTTTGAACAGGCGTTTTGGCAAGTTCGGCAGGTATCTTAACCCATGCATCTTAGCGACAGCATACACTCACAACGCTAATCACAAAACATAAAGAGATAATCCTGAAGATAGCATTAGCCATGATTTACATTCCCCCTTCCCTTCGCCTATAATTGTCACTTGTCCTTACCAATCAAATAATTGCATCGAATTCAAGCAATTACCTGACAAACAGCACCGTCTTTATACCCGTTGCTAATTAAGCAATTTGCTGACACCGTTTATCCGGACGTTTGACCGCTTGTCCGCGAACCCCTTTTTTCATCAAGCCCGTTTATAGCATACTGCCCACCATGGCTTATCATCATCACCAACAAACAATGCAACCCCGAACCGGGCAATCCCAAACAGGGCTCACGCTAATCGAACTCATGGTTACACTTGCAGTGGGCGCCATCGTTGTCACCATGGCGACGCCCATTTCGAACCTGATGAAGCGCAATCAGACCACTACTAACCTGCACGAATTTATCACCACCCTCAATTTTGCCCGCAGTGAAGCCATTACCCGGGGTAACAATATTGTTATTTGCCGAGCGAATCCGGCGGATCAGAACGCGTGTGCCGTCGATGCCGTGGACCCGATTCCCTGGGAACAGGGCTGGGTAGTATTCACTGACACGAATCTAAGTGGTGGCCCTGATGCTGGAGAAATTCTACGCCGACACGGTCCATTATCCGGGGGCTACACATTACGCGTCAGTGGCAGAAATGCCATCACGTACGATAGGATCGGCCTTGCCCGCGACTCCATCGCAACCTGGAGCTTGTGTGATAAAACCGAGGAAGTACAATTTAAACGTGGTGTACAACTTGCGGTGACCGGAAAAGTTAACCTTGTTGACGGTGCAACCGTGTCCTGTTCACCACCTTAAATTGCAAGCATTCAAAAACAGCCGTTAAAAATTGCAACGAACATAATTACGATATGAAAAACACAAAACTACAAAGCACCGGGTTCACCCTAATCGAAGTGCTGATTGCCGTGGTGATTATCTCCATCGGCTTATTGGGTATGGCGGGCATACAAATAAAAGGCCTGCGCGGCACCCAAAGCTCCAACCTAAAAGGCCAGGCCACCATCGTCGCCAACGACATAGCCGAACGCATTCACGCCAACCTTGGCGGTGTACCGGGCGGCAACCTCAATACGGACTACTCCAATGTGGATACTGACCAGTTGAATTGCGCTAACGTTCCCGCACAATTTTGCAGTAGCACCGCCGGCGCGCCGACCGATACCTGCACGGCAACACAAATGGCAACTTATGATATTTTTGTCTGGGCATGCGGCGCAACTAACAATGACGGTGTAATTAACTTATTACCGGGTGGCGCCGCCACCATTAACTGCGTGGATTTGGTGCCCGGAGATGCTATTGCCTGCAGTCCCGGTTCCTCACTCAACATTAATGTTACTTGGGATGAAGTGTCGCCGGATGGTAATCCCGCGTCACCAACCCTGGCTATGACGATAATCCCATGAGCAGACCGACCTCAAACCACAAACAATTCCCGCCTGTGGTTATCACAAAGCCCAATACAGGCGCGGCCGGTTTCACCCTGGTGGAAATTATGGTAGCCATCACCTTAAGTCTGATATTGTTAGCGGGCGTTGGGCAGATTTACGTCAGCAGTAAAGAGTCTTTTCGAGTGCAACATAACAATGCGCAGATGCAGGAAAATCAACGCATGGCCATGGAGTTTTTAAACCGGGATATCCGCCAGGCCGGTTTTAGCAATACCAATGCGGTCGTCAGACCAATCACCAACGCAGCACATAACACTAGCCCGGATAATAACGATGCGTTAACCATATCGCTGCTATCAGCAACCGATTGTCTTGGCGCTGCCACCGGTGGCGTGGCGGTAAATACGTACTCTATCCTAAATGGACAACTCCTGTGCCTGGGTAACGGTAATCCAGCACAACCCCAACCCATCGCCGATGGCATTGAAAGCATGCAAATTCTATACGGTGAGAACACTGACCCACCGGTCCAGGGTATACCACCTACCGCCAATCAGTATCGCGGTGCCGATCAGGCAGATCTGAACAACGTGGTTAGCGTGCGTATCGCATTATTATTTCGCACCGAGGAGCCCATAAGAAATACTGACGCTGCGCAAAGCTACACCTTATTGGATGCAGCAGCGCTGCAATATAATGATCGTGTAAAACGTCAGGTCGTCACCACCACCATTCCATTGCGGAACATGTAAATCAATCGGTCATGAGACAAATGCATATGCGACAATCACATCAACAACGCGCTTACCCCGATTTTAAACCACAACAGGGTTCTGTGCTGACCATCAGTTTGTTTCTGTTGCTGGTGCTCACCATCATCGGTGCCACCGCCTTAAACGATACGATTATGGATGAAAAAATGGCGGCAAATCTAAAAAATAATGTCATCGCCTTTCAGGCCGCGGAAAGCACCAAGGGCAGAACCCTGATCGACACGGCACAAACCGACAACATTTTGCTTCAGGCCATTGCGCATAAAAATGCCAGTGACGACAACCCGACACCGGCACCCACAACCAGTTATGCACTTCCGGGCAAAACCAGCAACAATGGGGTTATCGAATATCAGGGCATGGGCAACATCTTTGGCAGCACCGCCAACATTGGCGACCCCAATCGCAAAGTAGGCTATCGAATGAACATTACATCAAATGGTACCGTGAATAACACGAATGCCACGGCCCAAACACTGCAAGGCACCATTAAAGGGCCATACCCTTTTCCGATTCAGTAAATGCAGCGGTAGAGACTTGGAATTAACCACGTTAGTTGCCTTCAAAACTGACAAAACAATAACTGTTTTACTATCTAGCGCTAAAAAGACAGTAATAAACAAATAGAGGTGCACTATGCGCAACATTCTCCCACGGGGGTTCCATAACACACTGGCAGCATCGCTGGCCGTTATGTTAGCTTGCGGATCAATGGCTATCGCCGACGATACCGAAATTTTCACCGCCTACGCTCCGGCAGATAGCAGTACAAATGTCGTGTTTATTATCGATACCTCAGGCAGCATGGGTAACCATCCCGCCAATGACAATTCCAGCCCAACCAAAATACAAATTGTTAAAAATGTTTTTGAAAAGCTTATCTTTGACCCGGCCAATCCTACCGATCATAGCACCCTGAACCCCAACCTCAGCGGCATCAATATTGCTCTGATGCGCTTTGACAACCGCAGCGGAAGCGCAAATAAGGGGGGATATTTTATTTCCGCCATGAAAGAACTGAACGATGCCAACAAAATCAGTATCTGGGATAGCGTTAATGGCCTGCAAGATGATGGCAACACACCGTTAGCGGAAACCCTGTATGAAGCTGCCTTGTATTTTAACGGTGCTGCGCCAAAGTTCGGTAAAAGTACAGAGCCAGGCACCAATGTTGATGCCGTAATGAATGCAGACAAAAGCCTTTATATAAGTCCCTTTGAGGCGCCAGGCATTGAACACCAATGCGCCATTAATAATCACATCGTATTGCTCACCGACGGTCAGCCCACTCGCGATGGAGACGCAGATACCGATATAAATACATTGACGGGAAATATGGTAACAGTGCCTGCCACCGAGGACGAGGCGGAGAAAACGGAGATCTCGGCACTAGGTTGTACATTTAAGTACAATGAGCAACTAGAGAAAGTTGAGGATGATTGCCTGCCAGACGTAGCAAAGTACCTGCACGATAAAGACTTTTTACCGCTTAATGACCAAAAAGACCCGAATGTCAAAACCCACACGATCGCCTTTGACCTGAACGTTGACGACGCCGTTGCCTTGCTCAAGGAGACTGCAATCAAGGGCGGCGGACTCTATAAGTCTGCCTCAAACGCCACTCAACTGGGAAATGCCATTAACCAGATTTTACGTGGCATTGACAATACCGCTAAAACCTTTGTATCACCCTCGGTTTCTTTAAGCAGTGCCAATCGTTTGCAACACGACCAGTCAATGTATTACGCGTTGTTTAAGCCGGCGGCTGCCCCAAAATGGACCGGCAACCTGAAAGGTTATCAACTGAACAAAGATGGTCAGTTATTGGATTTTAGCACCCCACCAAAGCTGGCACTCTCAACAGACACAATAGAATTTATTGCCAATGCCACCAGCAAGTGGAGTGGCACAGCAGATGGCGACGATATTGCAAAAGGCGGCGCAGCCAGCAAAATCACCACATCACGAACCATTAAAACCCATGATGGCTCAAACCTGCAGACATTCGACAGCACTAATGTCACAGATACTGACCTGGGGGTGGCAACCACCGCCGAGCACACCGCGCTGATTCAATGGGCTAAGGGACTCAATGCCGACGATACGGTTCGCGCCAACCCCATTGGAGACCCATTGCATTCCACCCCAGTGGTGGTGGATTATGGTGGCAGCACCGGTAAGATTATCTTCTTCGGTACCAATGAAGGCTTCCTCCACGCCATTGATGCGGATACCGGCGTGGAAAAATTTGCCTTTATACCCCGCGAGTTATTAGGCAACCTGAAAATCTTTAAGGAAAACACCGCCAGTACCCGCCCCTACGGGCTGGACGGGCCGATTACGGTGTTTGTGGATGATGTCAATGGCGATGGGATAATTGATCACGATGCCGATGTCCCTGATCATGTTTACCTTTATATTGGCATGCGCCGCGGCGGCAATCAGTATTACGCACTCAATGTCAGCGACATTGATACTCCATCATTCTTATGGCAAATTAATCCAAATGCCGAGAACAGTAAATTTAGCGGGATGGGGCAAACCTGGTCCAAGCCCATCGTCACTAAAATTAAAACGGGTGATCAATCAAGCCCGGTTATAATGGATGTGCTGCTGTTCGCCGGGGGATATGACCCACGCTATGACGACATAAGTGCTACTGTAAGCAATGCCACCGGCGCTGCAATCTACGCCGTCGGCGCCAGGGATGGTCTGCTCAAGTGGTTGGCCAGCAGCGCCAGTGGAACCGCCGGCACCTTCGCAATGCCGGAATTGACCATTGATGAAATGGTTAACAGCATTCCTTCTGACCTGGCAATATTGGACCTGGATGGCGACCTGGATCAGGTGGCAAATCGTATTTATGCCGCGGATATTCAGGGCAACATATTCCGCATTGATCTGGACAATATTGATAGCACCACAGAAGACTACACGCCTGTCGGAAAATTACTGGCGAATCTTAGCGGCAATAACCGGCGTTTTTATCATTCGCCGGAAGCCGTACTCACCAAATACGGTTTAAAACAATATGTGACGATTAACATTGGCTCCGGATTTCGTGCCCACCCCTTATACATTTCCCCAACCGGAATAAAGGATCGGTTTTATTCGATTCAGGACGGCGCTATATTTACGCCATTGCCCAGTGACTACACCGCATTTACCACTGATAACCTTGTATCAGTTTCAACCATGGATGCGTCCACGGTTCTCGATAAAGGCTGGTATTATGAACTCACCCGTGCAGGTGAAAAAGTATTGGCAAAATCCACCACAACTAATTATCAGACTGTATTCACCACCTATACACCACCTGAGCCAGTAGCACCGGGCACAATAACCTGCGTGCCACCAACGGGGACCGGCAGATACTATTATATAAATTCATTTGCCCCCAACAATAACTTAACCGAGGCTAAGTTGAGCGGTAGTGGTATTCCACCCACCCCTTCTGTGATCTTAACCGGAGGAGATACGGTCACCATTGAGGATCCAAACGATCCGGACCAGACCATCACCACAAGGCTTACGCCGAGAGTACAGGTTTGCGTTGGATTGGAATGCCAACCCCTTGACACCACCGTGATCCTGGACCGTACGTTCTGGCAACAGTTGTTATAAGCCTCATTTTCAGGGAGCATTGACTAATTAATTATTACTAATTAATCATTAATAAAACATTATCTCTCGCTTCACCTTCATTGCCCGATTATCCATGCGAGATAATCGGGCTTTTTCTTGTCTGGCTTTTTCTTTTTAGCAATTTCTTGCTCAATAACTTCTTGCTCAATAATTTATTATCCAACAGCTAACTGCTCAACAACATATTGTTCAGTAACCTATTGTTCAGCAATCATACTTTTCACCACAATATAGCTTAAAAACCATTCATTTTTTATTTAAACGCCAAATTGTCCACCAAAAAAACGGTAATATTTCATATTATTCCACCGAACCCACTTCCTATAATAACTTCCAGTCTTAGCCGCAAACAATGCGCTAACGCTTGCCATTAGTGGTATCGACTTCACTCGGGCCAGGCTATCGAAGCGCTTCAGCCTGTACTTAACTTAAAACACCGGATTAAGGGAATAACAATGAACAAGTTAATAATTAACCACCCTTCGGACAAAGGATTCAGCCTCATTGAGTTGCTGACCGTACTATCCATTGCAGCAATAATAATCACACTTTCGCCACCAATGATTAGTCTGGTATACACCAATAAATCAACCACCCAAATTCATGCGTTCGCCACATCCTTGAATTTCGCCCGCAGCGAAGCCATTAAACGAGGCAACGCCGTCACAGTATGCCGAACCCTGGGTAATTCCATCTGCGAAGGGTTGCCGGATAGTAACAATCAAAAAGTATGGGATACAGGGTGGATGGTGTTTTCAGACATGAATGGAAACGGCCAGTTTAATCCCCCGCAGGATCAACTATTGCAGCAGCACGGCGCCCTACCCGCCAATTACAGCTTACGCAGCAATGCCAGAGTGCGCATCACATACCAGGCCATCGGTATCTCACCGGGTTTTATGGACACCTGGACCTTATGTGGACCCGGCGGCAAGCCCGCGTTTACCCGAGGCGTCATTCAGGCTTATTCAGGCCGGGTTCGCTTCGCGCAGGACAGCAATCACAATGGCATTCGCGACAATGGTACTGCCACTAACAATGAAAACCCGACTGAACTCGTTTGTAATACCTAAGATGAAAGAAGTTGAAATGCGCGTTATGGTAGTGCAGTGAATTAACCTAGATTCCGCCGTTGACCGCTCTGAGCTCGGGCCAACACCCAGAAAAATCGAACCATTGTGCTGTCTCAGGCGTTCACTTAAAAAGTGAGTTGCTACACGGTTTACCACCGCCCCTCATTCACCATGGCGGCGTTGCGACGTTTGCTAAGGACGACGGCCATTAGCGGCAAGTCGCGCCTTGCCGACAGGGATGTCGGTAAGGGGCGATAGCAGGACGCGGTAGCTTTGCCATGGCGAATGAAGCACGACGCTAAATCCGTGTTCAACGGCGGAATCTAGGATTAAATAAAGTGCACTGGATGCCGCGGTTAACCACTACAAAAGTGCATTATACCAACGCCTTGGGCAGGGAAAACACCACGTTCTCCACAATACCGTCAGTCTCCCGCGTCATATTGCCGCCAAATTGTTCAAGTTGGGCCACTACCTGCTGAACCAGCACTTCTGGTGCGGACGCGCCCGCCGTCACCCCGACTGATTTTGCATTTTTTACCCAGTCATGTTCAATCTGGCTTGCATTGTCGATTAAGTATGCCGCTGCACCCAGCCGTTCGGCTAATTCTTTCAGGCGATTGGAATTGGAACTATTAGTGGACCCCACCACCAGCACCACGTCGCATTCCGATGCAAATTGTTTTACGGCATCCTGCCGGTTTTGTGTTGCATAACAAATATCATCTTTTTTTGGTCCTGCTATCTTGGGGAAGCGCTTTCTAAGTGCGGCAATAATTTCCGCCGTATCGTCCATTGATAAGGTGGTTTGAGAAACATAAGCAAGGTTATCGGGGTTTTGCACCACCAGTTTTGTAACATCAGCAAGGGTTTCCACTAAATACATCCGGCCACCCTGTCCTTCATATTGTCCCAGGGTGCCTTCCACTTCCGGGTGCCCTGCATGTCCGATTAAAATACATTCCCGGTTGGCTTTTTCATTACGCACAACCTCCATATGCACTTTGGTCACCAGCGGGCAGGTTGCATCAAATACCCGTAATCCCCGTTGCCTGGCTTCACGCTGCACTGATTTTGCAACGCCATGTGCACTGAAAATCACAATGGAGTCATCAGGCACTTCGGATACCTCTTCAACGAACACCGCGCCCTTTTCACGTAAACAATTCACCACATAACGGTTATGCACCACCTCATGGCGCACATAGATCGGCGCACCGAAACTCTCCAGTGCTCGTTCAACAATTTCAATGGCGCGATTGACACCGGCACAAAACCCTCGGGGGTTGGCAAGTAATATTTTCATGGGTTCATCTTCAAGAATTTATCATCATGGGTTTATAATCCTAAATTAATCAGTTGGATCGTAGCGAGGGCGTCTAAGGTGCTGAAGATAGCGTGTTTTTTTCATTTTTTAAGGCGATCGCGTCGTCACTCTACGGGTGAGTCTTAAAAAATTAAAAAAACACTTTAGATTCAGTGCATTAGATGTCCGCAGTAGATCCAACTGATTAATTTAGGATAATATTTGCGCGGTGCATTTTTGCAAGCACCGATTCAGTCTATTTGGCTGCCAGCTCCACCTTTAAAATCTCCACTTCAAAGATTACCGTACGATTCGCCAGCGGATGACTAAAATCAACCCTGACGTCCTGCTCAACAACGTCCACTATCGTCCCTGAAACCTGTTCCCCGGACGGGGCATCAAAACCAATCACGACGCCGGGCTCAAGTTTAAGGCTGGCATCAAATTCGCTGCGTTTCATAGTGTGAATATTGGACTCATCTGTAAACCCGTAGGCATTTTCCGGCGCCAACTGCGCGGATTGTTTAGCCCCCGGCGCAAGCCCCATCAGTGTTGCTTCCAGGCTTTCTATTAAGGTGCCATCACCCACCACAAGGCTCAGTGGTTCGTCGTTATCATAACTGGAATCCACCACAGTACTGTCTTCCAGCATCAGTCGAAAGTGCAGGCTTACCCGGCTGCCCGGTTGTATTTTTGGGCTATTCACTAAAACTCACTGCGGTTGCCAACTTAGTACTCCTTCAAAGTGATATTGCCGTATTCAGCGTTCCTGTGGTGTTTCGCGGCAAAGCGCCGTGTGCAGGCAATGGCCGTAGCCCTTGTCAAACACGGCAACGCCGCCGCGGGACACCACAGGAGCGCCCGCAGGGTTGATCTGTCAGCGCCCATGGCTGCGTTGCGCCTCTTGCAAAGGACTATGGCCATTCGCTGCGAGGCACGCCTTGCCATGAACGCTGACAGATCAACTGAATACGGCAATATCACTTTGAAGGAGTACTAGTGCCGTACTTCTTCGGATGACGGGTTCTTTTCATCACGGGCGGTTCGAAATGAGTCAATAATTAAAATGACTGCGCCGACACTTATGGCGGAATCCGCAATGTTAAAGGCAGGCCAGTACCATCGGTCATAATACACCTGGATAAAATCGACTACGTATCCCAGGGTAAGTCGATCCCACACGTTGCCCAGGGCACCCCCCAGAATTAACGCCAACGCAACCGCTGTCCAGACCTGGTTAGTGGCAAGGCGCTTGAGCCATACCACAATTCCCGCACTTACGCCGATGGCAATAATACTGAAAAACCATCGCTGCCACCCGGAAGCTTCGCTCAGGAAACTAAAGGCAGCACCGGTATTGTGCATGAGGGTGAAATTAAACCCCGGAAACATCGGCACCGGTTGATGAAGCGTCAACTGATCGCTGGCGTAGGCTTTCGTAACCAAATCAAGCACCAATACAATGACCGACAACCATATCCATTTAAGCATAACGACGACCTTCCCCCTGCCCCGTTACGTTCTCCACACAACGGGGGCATATTTGTGGATGTTCTGTATTACTGCCAACGTCCTCACGATGATGCCAGCACCGAATACATTTTTCGTGTCCACACGCTTGTACGACAATCCAGCATTCATCACCCGTGGACAACGTTACGTGCATACCGGCATCACCCCGTTCCGTATCCCGATGGATACGGGCGTAGGATGTGATTAACACGAAGCGTAACTCATCTTCCAGCATAGCCAGTTTCTGGTACAGCTCTGTGCCACAGTATAAGTCCACCTCAGCGTCCAGCGCCGAGCCAATCTCACCGGCAACCCGCAGCGCTTCCAGTTGCTTGCTCACGGCCTCACGCGCTTCAAGCACTAGACGCCAATAAGCATCGTCCATGGTATCCGCCTGCTTTGATGCTGGAAACTGATACCATTGCTCCAGGAACACCGAGGCACTGCGTTCACCGGGGATTAACTGCCAGATTTCTTCCGCCGTAAAGCTTAGGATGGGTGCCAGCCAACGCGACATGGCTTCAACCACATGATGCAATGCGGTCTGCGCAGAACGCCGTGCCAGACTATCAGCTTGTGTGGTGTACTGGCGATCCTTAATGACATCCAGATAAAAGCTGCCTAATTCGACGTTGCAAAAATTATGAATACGCTGATAAATGAGGTGAAACTCATATTCGTTATAGGCTGCGATTATTTCTTGCTGCAGCTGTCGGGCCCGCTCAACCACCCAGCGGTCAAGTGACAATAAGTCATCCAGACCAACACGATGCAAGCCTGGCTCAAAGCCATCAAGATTTGCCAATAAAAATCGTGCGGTGTTACGCATGCGCCGGTAAGCATCGGCAGTACGTTTTAAAATTTCATCTGAAACGGTCATCTCACCGCGATAATCCGTGGCCGCCACCCACAAACGCACAATATCAGCACCCAGCTGATTAACCACTTTTTGCGGCGACATCACATTACCCCGGGACTTGGACATTTTCTGGCCCTTGGCGTCCACGGTAAATCCATGGGTCAGCACTGATTTATAGGGCGCTGCATTGTTTACCGCAATCGAGGTAAGCAATGAGGACTGAAACCAGCCACGGTGTTGGTCAGAGCCTTCCAGATATAAATCCGCAGGCACTTGCAATTGCTCATTACGGCTTAACACGGTGTAATGAGACACGCCGGAATCAAACCACACATCCAGGGTATCAGTAACCTTGTCGTATTGCGCCACATCGTCGCCGCTTAACATATCTTCTGGCTGAAGACCAAACCAGCCATCAACGCCCGACTGTTCAACCCGTAGCGCCACCGCTTCCATCAAACGCTCAGTATCCGGGTGTAATTTTCCGGTCTGTTTGTGCACAAATAAGGGGATGGGCACACCCCAGGTGCGCTGCCGGGAGATACACCAGTCCGGCCGGTTTTCCACCATGCTTTTTATACGCGCCTGTCCCCAATCGGGCAACCATTGCGTTTGCTCGATGGCTTCCAAGGCGCTCGCTCGCAAGCCTTTTTGGTCCATGCTGATAAACCACTGTGGTGTGGCTCGAAAAATAATGGGGGTTTTGTGACGCCAGCAATGGGGGTAACTGTGCCGCAGTGACTCATCATGCACCAGGGTTCCCTTGGTTTTAAGCACTTCGATGACATGGTTGTTGGCTTTAAAGACGTGTTCACCGGCAAATAACGGCGTACCCTCCCGGAAACAGCCATTACCATCGACGGGATTATCCACTTTCAGGTGATAACGCATACCGACCACATAATCTTCCTGGCCATGTCCGGGCGCGGTATGCACAGCGCCGGTACCTGACTCGGTGGTAACGTGATCACCCAATATCACCGGTACTTCACGATCATAGAACGGATGCTGCAGTTTCAACCCTTCAAGATCGGCACCCCTGCATTTGGCAACCACCCGGTAATGCTCATGACCATACCGCGCCAGAGCATGTTCAAACAAGGCTTCGGCCATCACTACCCGTTCGACGCCATATTGCCCTTCGGTTTGCACCACCACATACTCCAGTTCAGGATTCAGTGCCACGGCCTGATTCGCGGGTAATGTCCAGGGTGTTGTTGTCCAGATAACAACGGAAAGGGGGCCTTCACCGGCACGACTGCCGTCATCAGCATGCTCGCACCTGGCTAGCAGCGCTAACTCATCCAACACTTTAAACCGTACATCAATTGCCGGTGAGGTTTTGTCTTCATATTCAACCTCGGCTTCCGCCAGCGCGGAACCGCAATCGGCGCACCAGTGAACCGGCTTCGAGCCTTTATGCAGGTGCCCCGCCTTGATCACTTCACCCAAGGCGCGAATGATATCGGCTTCGGACTGATAAGACATGGTTAAATACGGATTTTCCCAGTCGCCAAATATACCGAGGCGAATAAAATCTTTGCGTTGGCCATCTACCTGACGTTGCGCGTATTCACGGCAAGCCTTGCGAAATTGTTCTGCTGAGATTTTAACCCCGGCTTTGCCTTTCTTTTTTTCCACCTGTAACTCAATAGGCAGACCATGGCAATCCCAACCCGGCACATACGGCGCATCGTAGCCACTCAAGACTTTGGACTTTACGATAATGTCTTTTAAGACTTTATTGACGGCATGGCCAATATGGATATCACCGTTAGCGTAAGGCGGGCCATCATGCAAAATGAATTTGGCATTGCCTTGCGCTTTTTTACGCATCTGGCCATATAAGTCCATTTCCTGCCAGTGTTTCAGCATCGTTGGCTCACGATTGGCCAGATTGCCTCGCATGGGGAAATCAGTCTTGGGTAAATTTAGGGTATCTTTATAATCTGCCACGGTTATCTTCTATGCTGTTGTTTTTTTGTTGAAAATCATTAGAGTCTGTTGACAATTGAATCGTCTGACACCGTTTACCGGCAAGGCATCAGTGGCGCATTAACGATACATCGTGATGCACCAAGGTATATTGCGGTAAATGCCCGAATAACGCCAGTGATCGCTGCCAGCGGTTAGGGATTTATAAGCCTCTGACTCAAAATAATCGTTGGAAGCCGCACACATGCTGACACTAATTTGCACAAATTAGGAAAAACGCGGTGTGAGTTAACCCCGGAGAAAAGGCGATCCCGCTGATTAATCCTACTTATTATCCTACTGATAAATATAACCGGGCATTTTACCGCTTAGGGACGGGTAGCACTACTAAAAAACGCCCGGGCCGCCATCGCATCCTGATTTATCTGGGATTTTAACGCTTCAAACGAATCAAACCGCTGTTCGTCGCGTAATTTATTCAAAAAATTAACACAAACGTGCGCGCCATATATTTCGCGATCAAAATCAAATAAATGGACTTCCAGCAATGTCCGGGTGCCCGCCACGGTGGGCCGTACGCCCACATTGGCCACACCGTTAACCAATACGGCGCCCAAATCCCGCTCAGCACCTCGCATTTGCACCGCATACACACCACCAACCGGTGTGGAACGACGGTGCACATAAATATTTGCGGTGGGAAAACCGATGGAACGGCCGCGTTTGTCCCCATGGGCAACCCGGCCAACCATGCCATATGGGCGCCCTAATAATTGTTCGGCCAATTCGACATTACCCGCCTGTAATGCGTTGCGAATACCCGTACTACTAACCCGCTCTCCATTCAAGTCAAACGTATGGGTATTCGCCACCTCAAACCGGTAGTGTTTGCCCGACTGCACGAGAAACTCAAAATCACCCTCACGCCCTTTCCCAAAACGGAAATCATCGCCTATCACCAGGTGGCTAATCCCCAGGCCGTCAACCAATACGTTGTGCACAAACTCCCCGGCGGTGAGCTTGGCGAGGCGCTTGTCAAAACGCAGACACAATAAACGGTCAATCTGCAATGGCAAAATCGCATTAACCTTTTCCCGGAACTTGGTGAGCCGCGATGGCGCGCTATCAGGTGAAAAAAACTCCTGAGGTTGCGGTTCAAAGGTAATGGCAACTGTCGGTAAACCAAGCTGTTGCGCTTTCGTGGTGAGCTGCCGGAACACCGCCTGATGCCCCAAATGCACGCCATCGAAATTACCAATGGTTGCAACGCACCCCTTGTGTTCAGGCTTCAAATTTTGCAGGCCACGGATTATTTCCATGTTATTTTCTGTCAATCACCTTGCGTTTAAGCATCTTCACTTACTCTGAAAACTACCCTGAAGAGTACTGCCATAAAATACAGGGATTGGCTCCGCACTTCCAGCGAGATTCTCGGCCAAACCCCAACTACGCTTTGTGCCGCATTAAATCTTTTAACTTCATTCCCGTCATAAATAAACTGAGAAAATAGACCATTGCGCCAGCACTCACCCATAGCAGTACATTAAACGTACGTTCATACACAGACCATTGCATCCAGGTCTCATTGGAGGCCACACCAAAATACAAGAGCAATCCCATTGCAATACAAGCTACAGTGATACGCAATAGAAAAAATAACCAGCCTGCATCCGGTTTGTAAATTCCATCACGCCTAAGCCCCCGATAAAGTAACGCGGATTGCAATATGGCGGACAATGCAGTGGATAACGCCAGCCCTACATGCGGTGCTTCATAAGCCAGTTTCATCATCGCCGTCACAAGTATCACAGTAAACACCAATTTTACCACCATTGACTGAATGGCAATTTTCATGGGCGTTTTGGTGTTTTGCCGTGCAAAATACCCGGGAGACAGTACCTTAACGTACATAAAGCCCAATAACCCCACCGAATAGGCAATTAAGGCCAATTGCGCCATATGTAAGTCGTGAGCGCCAAATTTTCCATACTGGAAAATCGTGATAATCAATGGTCCGGATAAGGCTATCAGGCCCAGCGCTGCCGGCGCACCAATCAACAATGTCCAGCGTAGTGCCCAATCCAGCATATGATTAAACTGGGCTGGATCATCATCCGCATGCCGCGCCGATAAGCTTGGCAGTATGACAGTGGCAATTGCCACACCAAAAATACCAAACGGAAATTCAACCAGGCGGTCAGCATAATATAACCAGGAGATACTCCCGGCCACCAGAAAAGAGGCTATCCAAAAATCAAATAACAAATTAATTTGCTGTACCGACGAACTAAACAAAGCCGGGATCATCAAGGTCCTGACTTTCTGCACCCCAGGGTCCTGCCAGGCCCACCGCGGCCATGAAAATAGCCGCAACCGGAATAGAAAGGGAAACTGAAACACTAACTGCACTATACCCGCGATTAACACCCCAATGGCCAATGCAATAATCGGTTTTTCCATTAGCGGTGACAGCCATACCGCAGCCCCTATCATACAAATATTCAACAATATTGGTGTAATCGAAGGTATGGCGAACTGGCCATAACTGTTTAATATCCCACCTGCCAAAGCGGTTAATGAAATGAACAGAATATAGGGAAACGTAAAACGCAACATCTCTGCCGTTAAATCATACCGTGAATCTCCGCCCGTCCAGCCCGGCGCGAAAATCACCACCAAAATTGGCGCCGCCAGCACACCAATAACGGTAACAAAAAACAAAATCACCCCCAGCGTACCTGCCACACCAGCCGCTAATTGTTTAACTTCGTCATGCTCACGCTTGGTTTTGTATTCGGTGAATACCGGGACAAATGCCTGAGAAAAGGCGCCCTCTGCGAACTGCCGCCGTAATAAATTGGGGATTTTAAATGCAACAAAAAATGCATCCGTATTGCCATCCGCACCAAAAAAACGGGCAAACACCACATCCCTTACCAGCCCTGAAATGCGTGACAATAGCGTCATAAATGACACAACGGCGGTGGATTTTAGCAACTTGCCACTCATTTAATCGAACTCCGGCGCATAAAGGGAAATGAAACAAAAAGAATGCAATTTTTTAACCTATTGTTATTCAATGGATTAATTACGTTTTACGTAAAATAAAAATCAAGGCACCGAATAACTGAGCCAGCATATTAACTGTATCTTTCAAGGACTTACAGCGTTATCTTATGCCCGTCTAATTAGTTGACAAACAGACCAAAAACCAGCATATTATGCGCCCCAAACATGATCTGCGCGAACCCGGTGGTTGAACCCGACATTAGCTGGCAAATTAGCCGGAAAAGTCACTAAAACGGTTACCCGTTAAGCGGACAAGCAAAGCAATGTAAGGACGTGTTTGAGGGCATAGATATTGAGAACATAGATTTGACGGTGGTTTTTTTTCAGTAGCACAGGAGCATAATATTGGCTAATTCAGCACAAGCTAGAAAACGCGCAAAACAAAGTGAAAAACGTCGGCAGCATAACACTGGCTTACGTTCCATGATGCGCACCTACATCAAGAAGGTTCTCACCGCAATCGACACCGGCGATAAAGATCAAGCAACAGCCGCTTACAAAGAAGCCGTGCCTGTTATCGACCGCATGGCCAATAAAAATATTATTGCCGCCAACAAAGCTGCACGCCACAAAAGCCGCTTGAATTCCCGTATTCGCGCTATCTAGCACGCTAGTCAGCTAGTATTTGCCGACAGACGACAGACGACAGGCTCATGCGACAAGCGTCCGCAAAGCCTGCCATAAAAAAACCGGTATCGCACCGGTTTTTTTATGGACTAGATCATTCGTCGGCGTAGTGATTGACGGCGCCAATGCAGCAGCCAACACCTAAGCTCTCAACTCAGAGCAACACCAGATTATCCCGGTGAATCAGCTCAGGCTCATCGACATACCCCAGCAGCGCTTCAATTTTGCTGCTCGCCTGCCCTTTGATTTTTCGGGTTTCTGAAGCTGAATAATTAACCAACCCCCGGGCAATCTCCTTACCCTGCTGATTTAAACAAGACACCACTTCACCACGGACAAATTCGCCATTAACATCACTCACCCCCACCGCCAACAAGCTACGGCCGGACGCCTGCAGTACCTTCACTGCACCATCGTCCAACACCAACCTGCCTTTAGGCAACAAATGACCCGCCAGCCATTGCTTTCTGGCCGCGATAGGCTCCTGATCAGGCAATAACAACGTACCAACATGCTCGCCAGCACAAATGCGCTGCACAATATCCTCTTCAGCACCAAGTGCAATGACCGTCACGGCGCCAGACCTGGCTGCCAGACGCGCAGCACGCAGCTTGGTAAACATGCCGCCACTGCCAAATTTACCGCCCACCGCGCCCACCATGGCATCCAGACTTGCATCACTGGCAATCACCTGGTCGATCAGCGTGGCTGCCGTGCTGTGACGGGGATCACTGTCATACATACCCGGCTGATCCGTCAATAACAGCAATGCATCCGCCTCAACCAGGTTGACCACCAACGCGGCCAGGCTGTCGTTATCGCCAAAACGGATTTCATCGGTGGTCACAGTGTCATTTTCATTGATAACAGGCACCACGCCCAATTCGAGCAATGTCTTCAGCGTACTGCGGGCGTTAAGATAGCGTTTACGATTAGACAAATCTTCGTGAGTCAACAACACCTGTGCGGTATGGATACCATGTTGTTGAAAACAGGATTCATAGGATTGAATCAGCCCCATTTGCCCCACGGCGGCGGCGGCCTGAAGCTCGTAAACCGCATGAGGCCGCTCCGACCAACCCAGGCGCATCATTCCCTCCGCCACGGCACCACTGGATACCAGTATTACACGCTTTCCCGCGCGATGTAGCGCGGCAATTTGGGTTACCCAACCGGCAATGGCGGCTTTATCCAGCCCCTGCCCGTGTGCGGTCAACAGGGAACTACCAATTTTAACCACCAGGCAATTGGCCGCACTGACTTTATCACGCCTGGATCGGGCATTACCCAGGCGGTTAACGCCCTGGCCGCTCGAACTACGGCGCTGGCTCATGCGCGTCAACATCCTCAGCCAGGCGCTCAAGATGCTCCATTATATCCTGCATTAATTGCTCAGTTCCCAACTTGCTAATGGCCGAAATCTCATAAACCCGGTGCGGCCACTTGATGGCATCCACAATGTGTTTGCACTGTACATCCCGCTCCTCAGCGGGTACAAGGTCAGCTTTATTAAACACCAGCCAACGTGGTTTATCATATAAATCGTCGCTGAATTTTTTCAATTCATTCTCAATGGAACGAATGTTTTCCGCAGGATCACCCGTGCCTTCCAATGGCTGCAAATCCACCAGATGTAACAACAATCGGGTACGGGACAAATGCTTCAAAAACTGCAACCCCAAACCAGCGCCTTCCGCAGCACCCTCAATGACCCCAGGAATATCAGCAATCACAAAACTACGATCCACGCCCAAACGCACAACCCCCAAATTAGGATACAACGTCGTAAACGGATAATTAGCCACCTTTGGTTTGGCAGCAGAAACCGCCCGTATCAGGGTAGATTTACCAGCATTGGGCAGCCCCAGTAAGCCAACATCAGCCAGCACATTGAGTTCTAATAACAGATTGCGGCATTCACCGGGAGAACCGGGTGTACATTTACGCGGTGCGCGATTGGTGCTGCTTTTAAAGCGGGCGTTGCCCAACCCATGCACCCCGCCCTTCGCCACCAACAACATCTGATCAATATCGGTGAGATCACCAATGACTTCCTGAGTATCAGCATCAATAACCACTGTGCCAACCGGAACGCGAACAATCAGGTCTTCCGCTGATTTACCGGTGCGGTCCTGGCCCATGCCATTCCCCCCCTTCATGGCGCGAAATATGCGTTTGAAACGGAAATCCGCCAGGGTATTCAAGCCAGTATCGGTGGTAAAATAAATGCTACCACCATCGCCACCGTCACCACCATTGGGACCGCCAAAGGGAATATACTTTTCACGGCGAAAACTCGCGCAACCGTTACCGCCATTCCCGGCCTCTATTCGAATTGTGGCTTCGTCAACGAACTTCATAGCATTAAAACTAACTCAATAATCAATTAAAATAACATGCATTAACCTGGAAAACGTGGCTGGGCGCAGAAAAGACATGCAACATATTGATGTGCATAGTGAATTCAATAACTGCCGCATCACCTTACTGGGGGCGAATAAGTTATTGAGTTTGGCAGGCGCATCAAGAGCTTGCGTGGACTTCTGTGATCCAACGGCTATTACAGGTTTACGCTTTTTAGCAGCTTACGTTAAGCAAATGCATGCACCACTAACACAGATGGTAAATACTTAAAGCATATAAATTTTTAAACCAACACAGAGTACCGTCGACGAAAGGAACCGCTTTATAGTACTAAGACCCTAATATAGTACGCATACCTGCCGGTGAATTAAACCGCCAGCCTCACATACCACAACACAAATGACGGCCGCAAAACAAAAACCCCGCTCTAGGCGGGGCTTTTGTTAGCATTTGAACCCCAGTGGTTACTAGGCTGGAACCACACTCACAAATTGTCGGTTCTTAGGGCCTTTGATCTCAAACTTTACCGCACCTTCGGCTTTGGCAAACAGGGTGTGGTCTTTACCACAACCAACATTTTCCCCAGGGTGCACTCTAGTACCCCGCTGGCGAATAATAATATTTCCCGCTTTTACAATTTGACCGCCGAAACGTTTTACACCAAGACGTTTGGAGTTTGAATCGCGACCATTGCGCGTACTACCCGCTGCTTTTTTATGTGCCATTGTTCAGTACCTGTAATTGCTTTGTCTTTTTAAGTGGCTTTCTAAGTGACAACGCTCGAATAAACCTTGCCCCGTAAAAACGCTTACGCCGAAATATCGGTAATTTCGATTTCAGTATAAGACTGACGATGCCCCATTTGCTTGCGATGATGCTTACGGCGACGAAATTTAACAATTTCAATCTTTTTACCACGGCCGTGAGAAACCACCGTAGCAGTAACTTTGCCATTATCAATTAAAGGCGTACCTACGGTAACATTTTCACCATCGGCAACCATTAGGACATCGGTAAGATCCACGGAAGCGCCTGTTTCTGCAGGTAACTTCTCGACCTTCAGCTTGTCGCCTTTAACTACTCTGTATTGCTTGCCACCGGTTTTAATGACCGCGTACATCGTCTTTCTCCATTTTACCCACTATCTTGCGGATAATTATCAAATTCAGCTTAAATTCGGCTTGCCGCCTACACCCGGCAAAAGATCTGGGATTCTAACGGCTAATGCCACCCAGGTCAAACATTACCCGCCCACTTATTACCAAACGGCAATATCATTGGCCCGCAGGCAGTCCGCGTTATGCTTAAACCTTGACACCTACGCCGTGCGCCCCTAGCATGGCCACATGCCAGAAACCGCAACACCAAATGCAGCCTCAAACACGCCTTATTCCATCGATCAGGCATATGGACTCATCGAACATGACATGGGGCTGGTTAACCAGTTGATTCAAAAACGCCTGCACTCAGAAGTCGCGTTGATCAACCAGCTGAGCAACTATATCATATATAGTGGTGGTAAGCGGTTGCGCCCAGCGCTGGTGCTGCTGTCAGCCAAAGCCTTTAATTACTCTGGCAGCCAGCATATTAATCTCGCCGCTATTATAGAATTCATCCATACCGCCACGCTGTTACATGATGATGTAGTGGATGCCTCTCAAAAACGCCGTGGCAATGATACCGCCAATGCAATATGGGGCAACGAAGCCGCTGTCCTGGTGGGCGACTTCGTCTACTCCCGTGCATTCCAGATGATGGTCGACGCGAATAATATGCGCATTATGGACATTCTTTCCAACGCCACCAATACCATCGCGGAAGGCGAAGTCCTGCAACTGCTTAATTGCAATGACCCGGACACCACCGAACAACGATACATGGATGTCATTCACTTTAAAACCGCCAAGCTTTTTGAAGCAGCCGGACAATTGGGTGCGGTATTAGCAGGTGCAACACCGGAACAGGAAATCGCCATGGCCCAATACGGCATGTACCTTGGCACCGCCTTCCAGCTCGTGGATGATGTGCTGGATTACAGTGCCTCCTCGGACGAAATTGGCAAAAATATCGGTGATGACCTGGCGGAGGGGAAACCTACCCTGCCCTTGATCCGCGCCATGACCACCGGCACCAAAGAACAAGCGGATATTATTCGTCATGCCATAACACACAGCGGTCGGGACAACATCGACCAAGTGATGGTGGCCATCACAGCCACCGACGCTATCGCTTATACGGCCAAGAAAGCGCGGGAAGAAGCCGACAAAGCCATCGAAATGCTCACTAAAATTCCTGACTCCAACTATAGAAATGCATTGTCATCTCTGGCAGAATTCTCAGTCAGTCGAAGTTATTAAACGCTATTAAACGTTTTGACCAATACGGAGTGTAGCTCAGCCTGGTAGAGCACCGTCTTCGGGAGGCGGGGGTCGAAGGTTCAATTCCTTTCACTCCGACCAATTTCGCTTTTTAGCAGGAGCGAAATTGGTCATTTCCATTCGGGTAAGCTCACGGTAACGGTAGTCCACTGAATTTGCGTTAGCGCAATTTTCCAATCTCCCCCTAACACAACATAGCGCCAATCGGTTTAGCGGCATTTCCCAGTGCTTAAAATTAGGCGTGGCAACCTCAGCTGTTGGAAGCGGTATTAAACAATACCGCTTCCGTGAAGCAAATCATTCATTGGTATTGCATTGTGCCTGTAAAAAGCAGCCAATCAATTAACAGCAACACTTGCGCTCCGAATCAATAACTTATAGTCATCAAGATAAGCACTGCCATCTTCTGCCCTGGCATCCGTGTTCAAATGCCCCTGCAGGAAATACAAGCGCTGCGAATCGGCATTCCTTGGGCCTGCCTTCGCATCGTTAAAACGCTGGTTGAGAAAATACGGCGCCGTTGACTGGGAATACAGCGTTGCAGTAATTCGGGCTGCACGTTTGAGTTGGGCCGCGCTAAGGGCAACTTTATACGTCACCGTATCTTTACCGGTTACGCCCTGCGGTCCGTTACCCTGGTAATCAGGATCGTTGACAGCATTGCCGTCAGGGTTGGCTTCAGCACACCAGGGTTTGCAATAATCAGGTTGCTTGTCTTTGTCACTAAAAACTCGATAGCCTTTGGGTAGCAGACGATTATCTTTCACGCCGTCGAAACGGTGGATGAAACTGGTGGTGAAATTGCCACCTGAATCTTTTGATAACTCTTCATAGATCTGAACCTGGCAAGGCTGGGTAATCACCTCGTAGTGAGGCTGATAGTCGAGCGCACAGGCGGTTCCCGGTTGCGCTGGTTGCAACAACTCCGATGGAAGATCTTCGTTAAGCAAGCCGTACTGGATAATACCCACACTGGAGGTTCGTCCGGAAACCCAAATCGGGTTATCCTGTTTATCCAGAACCTGAAACTCAATAAAGGCGCGGCGAAAACCCACCCCACTTGGCAGCTTGTGGCCACTAACATTTTCAACCGTCACCTCGGCGCTGATACTACTGTCTGTTTTAACTACATTACTCACAGTAACGTTTGCCGTGGCTTGCCTCGCAATCAGTAGCACTTCTTCCCGGCCAGTCAGTAAGGGGGCTATCGGGTTGCCATTCATAAAATCCTGCTGGCGGATACCAAGCAATAGCGGGAATTGTTGAAAATAAGCATTAAGAAAAGCATTAAGGCCATACAAGGTGTGGCGCTTGTAATCCCGGAATTCCAGATCAAGGTTAGTTTGCGTGAAATCCGCCGGCGGGAAGGTGTTATCCTGAATATTGGCAATACGGGTTTTGTCCAGGTTCACCCGCTGATTATTGCCTTTGCTGTCAACATAAACGAACTCGTCCCGCATATGACACGCCTGGCAACTGCGCCAGTCGGCGGCGGGAACGTTGGGGTTCGCTTCATTGAATGCGCTGTTTAGCCATTCAAGATAGGTGGTTTGTTCGAAACTGGAACGCACGTATTTACCCGTGTTATCGAACACAGGCAGGTAAATAGCATGGCAACTGCCACACAGGCTGGACTTAGTCAGTGCACTGCCCTTTTTGGGGGTAATACCCAATGCATGTTGCATGGGTTGGGTGATCACGTTCTTGTCAAAAGGTCCATACAGCTCATCAGCCGGGCCAACCCTGAAATTACCGGTAAACGTTTTCCCCGAGAGCCCCAAATCCTGATCGGCGATGTGATGGCAGGTGGCACAGGAGATTCCGTCCCTACCCAACCCGCCATATTTGGCATGTTGCGGATCCGCGCCGCCATGCCAGGACCCCATGTACTCGCGGAGGAAGGGCTTGCCACCATAACCGGCCGCTTTTCGTTGTTCCGGTGTCCAGCTGCCACCGCTGGTTGGATCAGTTAACGGTTCAAAGCTGGCACATATATCATCTTTTGGTACTTCTGTATCCATTGCGTGCTGCCGCTGCCCCATATTACCGTGGCAATGCAGGCAGGTGTTCTGAATGCAGGGTAGATATTTTTCCAAATCCGTTTCACGTTCTGCGCGATTTAATTCGCTTTCCAACATGGCGTAAAAAATAGGGTCTCGCCCACCCAGGCCCATGGGTGACGCCGACCATTCAGCGTGTTCGCTCACGTTAACCTGTTTTAGATCACCCCGAACCACCACCATATTAGGCAATCGTTGCCCGGATCCACCGGCATCATGGCATGACAAACATTGATCCGACGTCAGAAACTGATCCGGGCCATGGGGGCTGGAGACATTATGGTCCCAGGTTTGTGCAGGTAGCCGGTGCTTCCAGACATCATCGTAACTGAGTCCGGCAAATTGCGGATAAACCGCTTCAAAGTCTTTCACATTGATGGGGTTGTACTCAGGAAAGGGTTGTCTGGTGTTTACTTTTTCGTTTACGGCTGCAGGTCTTAGCGACCGTAACCTGGCATCATGCTCGTTCTGGTTTGTGTCGGTGTTTATGTTGGTGGTTATATTGGTGCCTGCACTGGCATTCGTGTTGGCTTTAGTACTGGTTTTCATACCAATAGTAGCGCTCGGCGCTGGTGCAGGAGGAATCTGCTTTAAATAATTATATTCGATTTCCTGCCCTAAAATATTCGTCAAACTGGAAAACGTTGACTGTGAACTGGCGGAGCCATGGCAATAAATACAATAATTACCAAATTCCGCATTGGGAAATGCCACATCCGGAACGGAAAAATTCCAGAACGTCGGGAACCAGGGGCCCTCAGGTGGCGGATGCTGCTGGCTGGTGGGCAATGGCTTGCCGCAATGATCAACCTCCAACGGATAACCCGTGTCAGGATCAAACGCCGTGGTCAATGCCGAGCGGCTGGAAACCGGTGGATTATAGGTTGGCGGTGGCGCATCACAACCGGATGGTGTAGTTGGCGCCATTGAAAAAAAGCCCCAATACCAGCCGTCAAACGATTGCTGACCTTTAACCATGATCGTCCAACTGAGCTCGGCATCATCATAGTTGGCATCCACCCAAAGTTTGCCGAGGCTATCTTTTCTACCCGTCTTTGGCCGGTAAGCAAGATTTTGCGAGCCATGCATTTCTTTAACAATCATTGCGCCATCGGGCAGGGGCGGCGGGTTCTTCACTTCTTTGCCGGGGAAACGATTGGTGCATAACCATTGCATCACCTCCGGTGAATAATAAATACGAACCGCAGGATGAACCTCATTCGTCCACTTTTCATTCGCGTTATCCGCAGTCGGGCACCCGGCCCAATCACCCGTAAGGCGCCAGCGCGCATCATGCATCCACGCCAAACCACCCTGGCTAACGGGTTTTCGATAATCAAGACTTCTTAGAAAATTTTGTACTTTATCGCCATAAGCATTCGCTTTTTGAGGCCAACCAGCACCGGCCGGTGGAACACCGTCACGCCACTGCGACCCAAAACTTGCCTTACATAAAGCTTTCGCATTGGCCCAGGGCAGATCGAGCGGTGGGCGTTTCTTCTCAATGACCGGATTCTCGCATTGTTCCAGACCAGGCGTTGCACCTGCAAACGCGGGATAAACCATGACAGATAATAAAACGATCAGGCAATAACGCACGACTGAATGGCGCATAATAGAGCTCCTCACAATGGTAATAAATAATTAAACGCCTCGGTACACTCAGGTCTGTTGACAATTGAGTTTACCGGCGGCCTATCGCTTTTTTTAACCGGAATCAGGCAGAATAGTTCGGGTCGAACACCGGCGCTTTTTCGAGTGAATACAAATAGGGGTCCAGATGCTTATCAATAGGATATCGCGCCCCCTTTTTATCAAAGGTATAAATGACATTATAACGTTCAATATTCGAACCGACGGGGTTAACACTATGCAGGCAACGGTCCCCCTGCATAATCATCAACCGGCCTGGTTTGGGAGAAACCTGAACAATTCCGGGCACCGCATTCGTTTGATGACGAGTATGATTAAGAGCGTGATTAGACGTGTGATTGAGTTTACCAATCAGGCGCCGGTCTACCCAACGCTGAACACAACTGTGTTTAAGCGGCCCCAAATGGAAGCGTGAATTGGGAATCAATTCCGTTTCGCCCTGCTGAACCTGATTTAAGTAAAGGATAGCGGTAATCGCATTGCGGTCATAATGCCACCGGTACTCGCCGCCTTTTGCGGTGATATTCACGTTTACAACCGCAGAAGGATTATCGATGGGATAAAGCTCGTAATCACAGAGCTTATTCGCGGCGCGCATAACCTTTGGTGTAAGCGCAATCAATGCGGGCAAATGCGTTTTAACAAACAGGCCATCCATCACCCGGTAATCCAGGCTGCGTCCCTTAATCGTTCTTTTAACATGGGGCAATACCTGCTCAGTCTGTTTTTGCTTTATGTCTGACAACAACCCTGAGCAGGCTGATTGGCATAAAAACAGATCATCAACGTAGTAGGTATATTGATCGAAAAACTGTTTAGCGTTTTGCATCATCTTTAGGTTAATATTCCCGTCATCATTAAGCCACTGCTTCATCACCAAGCACTTGGGTCTCGATAAACGCGCGCAGTGTCGTCCGAAAATAAGCCTCGGATAAATAACAATCTGCCGCCTGCTTAACCGCCATCATCCTCGCCAGCCACTTTTCATGGCTCCACCCTGCCGCATCCTCTATCACTTTTTGTTGCTGGTCGATATCAAGTGGATCAATCATCAGGCAATGCGCCTGGACCCGCTCATCAATCCCCGACATGCGGGTGGTAATTGGGATGCAACCACAGAATATCGCCTCCAGCAACGTCCCCATTAAACCTTCGCTGTAACTTGGCATATAAGCGAAGCGGCTGGATTGCAATACCCGCAAATATGCCTGACTGCTCGAATCGATCCAGCCATGGTAATGCAGGTTGCCGCGATTCATCTGCTGATACAGTGATTGCCAGGGTTCGTGCATACTCCCGACAATCTGCAGTGTCGCCAATGCTGGATTTATGCGTTGCCAGGTTTGCAATACATCCATAAAACCCTTGCGGAGGTCACATTGGGTGGCCACATAGCAAAAGCCATCAACATCGCTTGTAGTGGGGTTAACTTTATAGTGTTTAGTATCAACGGAATAATTTAATCGATGAATCTTTTTTTGAATCTCCCTGGGAAACGTTTGCTCAACCGAGCGATTACCAATGAGCAGAACCCGGTCTGCAATACGTAAAGTCCGATCATTCTGAAAACCACTGGGCGGGAAATCCCATTCGGGAAATGGCACCGAAAAGCGCTGAGCCAAATGCGTTAAGTGAGTCCGTGTCCAGTCCGGGTTAGCAATGGAATATACCGCAACCTGATGTTTAAAATGATTCGCAATACATTGGTCAGCAAAGGCCCAAAAATGACCGACCATTAAATCGGCGTTTAAACCACGCGGGCAATCCTGGCTGTCGATGTAATCAACCGGGCCATACTCATTCAGGACAGAATACAAATGACGCGCAATCCAACCCGCCGAATGGTGCCGATATCGAGCCGTATCGTCAGGATCAAAATAGTCCCTGAAATAGGACAAAATGCTGCGCATCAGTCCTTAAACAACACTTGGAATACGATTGGTTTTTCCCGACACACGATTAAGCAGCCGCGCTTTTATCATATCGGACTCGGCATTAAAGTACGCTTCCATACCATCCCGTAAGCCCGGATCCAGATTGGCGTCATTAAACGTGGGTGTTGTCATTGCAGATACAACCGCTGGAAAATCCTCATCGAACTCGGCCCTCAATTGTTTGGCAAGGGGATGATCATTCGTCTGCAAATAAATCTCCAGCGCCAACCGGGCTTCTGGAATCTGGCCGATACATTCAAAAGGCGTGTGGTCCTCCAGGCCCAGCATTTGTCTAAACCATTTTTCATTTTCCGGAAAATCAAATAAATTCGCACCAAATATGGCGTCAATCTGTTGTGATGGCAGATAGGCTTTAAGATTAAGCCACACATAAGCGCATTTTGCGCACTGTTTGCACCAGGGCTTGTCAATATTGCAGGAATGCATGTGGTCAATCAGATCCAGGTCCCGTTCCAGCAGATTAAAAATAATAACGTCCGTTAACGGCTTTAATAAACTGAAATAGGAAAACTCTCTAACCAGATACCGGTTGATATAGGCATTAATCGCATGCTCGGCTTGCCAGGATTTCCCCCATTGATGGTTAATTTCCTCCCCGGTTTCCTCCCAAACCAGATTACCCACATCGGCGCTGCGTTCATGCGCCAGCACCGCACAACGATAACCTTTACTCAACATCAATGGCAATGCACCAAAAATAGAGCACGGCGTTTCCGCATGAGTAATGCATTTGGTACCCGCTTTGGCGACCGCCGTTTGGGGGTCATCCATAAATGCATCATCAATGTGATTAATATGAATTTTCTTACACTGGGTTCGTTTCGCCAGATTTTCCACCAGATCCAGCTGGTGTTGATGCTCACCATAAACCGAATGGGTATAAATGAAGCTGCCATACTCAATACGTTGTCGATCCAACGCACGCATCATAACCAGGCTGTCTTTACCTCCACCACAAAACACCAGGTACTCATCGTCCAGCTTACGTTGATCAATAACGGGGATGTCAGCATTAGCCACAGGATGGCTCAATACAGGGCCGCGATATTCCGGGCGATTATTCTCATAGCGCCACTGGCCCCAAATCTGGTAAACAATATGTTGCCAAAACGTAAAAAATGCCCGGGTGCATAAATGCGCATAAAAACCAAAATCAATTTCTTCCGGTGCCAGGCTGCAAAACTTGGCCATTTCAAAAGCCACAATATGAAAACAAACCCAATCCATCCGGTCTTTACCATACCGTTGATCAAGCTCATCAAAACAAACATCCTGATAAGCATAAGAGCAAGTGTAGCTTTCCCCGTGAATTTCTACCGTAAACACCAGCTGTCCACCACTGCGGTGAACATCTGTCAACTTAAGCTTTATTGGCACTAACGTCCCCTTCTAATGTTCTTTTAGTTCTTATTTTGGTTTTTTTTAGTTCTTTTTTTCGTTCATGCTTTCGTTTTTGTTGTTGCATTAGCGTTTATTGTCCACGCAGACAAAGGAAACCGTCAACCCTGCCGGGAAACCCCCGATCCACAGTGCTCATCGAATGCGACTTGAAGTGTTAACAACGGCAATCCACTGGATGATAATCAAAGCCACATGGACCAAAAACACAACCCTGGTCATTTCTATTTTCCGTTATTGGGCAACAACTGTCGTGGTCAAGTATCTAATCAACACAGGGGCAACATCAATTTGGTGATTTTTATATTTTCTGTATCACCACACCCAACATATTGTAGGTGACAAACCAGTAAAAATCTTTACCCTCTGTAAATCGGTTAAAATTCAACCAACCTAACGCAATGACGCTGCAATGAACGTAACAATAAACTCAATGGAGGCAACGTGGCAATTACAGGTTCTTACACAAGGCGTGGCTTATTGACCAGACCCGGAATATCATATAACGACGCCGACGACTACCGTATGGAACCCCATTGCCGTTGAATGTCCATGAGTGTGATGAAATTAATGATTAACAATCCAGACGGCGGTTATTTCAATTAAAACTAATACTGTCGAACAAAAACACAGAACAAGATGACTGAAGATACCATCTCAACCCTGTCATTCAGGACAGTATCAGCTATGCCACTTATGGTCTACAGCATCCTGCGTCAGTTACTATGATTTTAACATCCTTAAAATTTTTTTAAAATCAAGCATCACTCAAAAGCCCGCGAACAATCATGCGACTCGAATCCCCACCACACACATTTTCTCGGCTTGCCCTAATCTCGACAATCAACAATAGTTTTATTAGGGAAGACCCTTTCCGGCAAAACGCAGAAACTACGCCATCACTACAAGCGTAACAGCGTATCAGGGTCGCTATAGAAACTCACCAATATACTTTGATACCGGTTTAGTAAAATCATTGTCGGTCCAATATGCGCTATGACAGGCTGGATTCCAGTGCGACAAAATCCCTCCGGCATTAATTGCGATATCGTCATCAACCACACTCGCGTAATCCGAGTTTATCGCTTTTAAGGGATAGCCGAGCACATCATCAGGATCGTAATAATTATTCCACTTTGCTTTAATTTTGTTTTCAGCGCTCAAGGATTTCCCTGGGAAATTGATTGGCACGACTTTATCGTATGCAAACGTGAATAGCGGTATATTACAGCCAAATGTAATCATGCCCGCTAAATGATCCATTTTTTCAAAAGCACTCAGATCATTATCACTGGTTTTTTGCAGGTCCCAAATATAATTGGACATGATATGCCCTCCCAGGGAATGAGCAAGCACAATGAGCGGGCAATCCTGTTGCTCTAATTCCGTTCGATAAAGGTCGCGGACTTTCTCTTTCACCCTTTCATGTATTCTCCCGTAAGTATCACTTGCTTCATTACAGTTCGTTTTTTGGTAGGCCGTCGCATCCCCGAGTGCTGTCAGGGTAAATTTTCTAAGCCCAAAAAAATCAATATCGTAATTTTTTTTCACATTTTCCAGATACTTAACCTGTGTGGATTCCAGGATATCTGCCCAATATATCGTTTTCCAGGCCACGGCATCCGGGCTTTTTGATAATAGGGATATCCTGCTGTTCAACTCCTCTATCATATCTTCAGCAAAACACGGGGTCTGAGATCCCATGCCGTGAATAACCAACACCGCAACTTTTTTAGTCATGATATTCCTCCCAATGTATATTTAATTATTTTGCCGTCAAACCGATGGTGCAGTACTTTATTGACTGCTTTTCGGGTTTACTGGCTTTGTTATCCCTGTAAGCGTCATCACATGGAAACACCAATGATGTTGCCCATGTGATTCCCCTTCACGCGTACAAATCATCACCATCCACTGCCAATGCCTAGCTTGAAATTCTATAGCACCAATGCCTGCTATTCCTTACACCATAAACTGGACAAGCCATTATGCGTAACATAGCACTTATAAAACTGGAATAATGCGAAATACCTCACTCTTTAAAAGTAAACTTTTAACA